>ENA-OOXT01001630-OOXT01001630.1-human-gut-metagenome-genome-assembly--contig:-NODE-1630-length-13968-cov-3.190541_pt1 | contig 13968 bp, 16 predicted proteins | sample MGYA00241590_ERZ501349 | MGnify/ENA primary metagenome ERZ501349 (study PRJEB25962, sample SAMEA2042838) | human gut metagenome | biome: human gut; feature: human-associated habitat; material: faeces...
TTTGTGAGACTACCAACTTTTTTATGAACTATTTCTTATCCCGAACTGGGGTAGTCTTTAATAAATGAAGAACTTGATGAACCTGATGAACATGCATATTTTTGTGTGCTTAAACTATTCTTGAAAGAACGATTCGATAATTCTCAAATTCATGATATCTACTCTCTGTTTGAGTATTGGCATGATTGCGAAAAAAAAACGTCCAAGAATTATGTTTCTTTGCGTAAGTACTTGCTGAGCAAATATGAAGGTGCCAAGTTTATATTTAAGCAGTATCCAGAGGAGGTCTCTGATGGTGAATGGTGGGATGTTTTCTGTACATTCGAAAATGAAGAAGACCCTGAATTCTTGTTTGAACAAGGAAAACTTGCATTTGAGGGATTTTCAAAAAGTGATGGAAGTAAAGACATTATACGTGGCATAGAACTGATAGAGAAGGCTGCAGAACTTCACAATCAGAAGGCTGTTGATTTTGTTTGTTCTAACACCTTTGGTGCTGCTCGGAAGAGAGCGATGTTGACTCCTAAAGTAAAAGAGAAAATAGATAATTTGATTTACAGATGGAAGATTGATAAGATAGGCTTTATAACGAAAAAAACAGCTTATGATGAGGAAATAGTTCGAGATGTCAAGAAATTACTACAGGAATTTACCTCATTGTGGAAAACTTCGATGTTTGATTGGAAATATGTTAAAGCAGAAGCAGAAGCTAAATATGATGTTCTTGATGAATCGGATGTGTTTTTCAAGGAACGTAAGTTTGTGCTGGATTTGGTACGTTACTCTTATAGTAAAGAAATACCTGACTTGTTTGTAAAGTTAGCTGAAGATTATCATTACCCATTAGCACAATATATGATTGGTAATGGATTGAATAGTATGATAGGCTGTACAATGCCGATAGGGGGCAATCCTCTCAATCCTTTCCGTTCTTTCCATCACCCGTCAAAACTCATTGATGGATTCTGTTTTATTAAAGCTAAGTTTTCTGAGCAATTGAGTTTTATCGTTGATCATTTATTTGATTACTAAACACAGAGCGATGAACAAGAAGATTATATCTGATTTTCAGAAGATGATAGATGTAAATACACCTATTATCTATATCAACGACTATGATTTTGTCCGTATAGATGAAGTCATAAAGGAGATTGTTGGCAATAGCAAGGTGTTTGAATGGAATCCAGCAACTGGTACAACCAACTTTAAAACGAAAGAAAGTCAAGGCTTGGGAGAGAATGATACACTGGAGCAATTCTTGCGTGATAAATATACTGTTGATGTCAATCTAAAGGAAAAGTTCTTGGTGTTGAAGGATATTCAAGATTATATAGAAGAGCCGGCAATCAAGACTTTGCTTCAGCTGATAGCCCAACGAAAGTTGTATGACAGGGAATTTAATACAACCGTCATTATAGTATCCTCTGTTCTTAAGGTGCCACAAGAATTGGAGAAGTATGTGTCTTATTTGGATATTCCATTCCCCGAAGAAGAGGAAATCAATCAGCTTATAGACGAGCATGTTGAGGTTAACTGCTATGACAATTTCAAAGAAGAGGACAGAAAGAAGCTAATGCCGTCTTTGAAGGGTATGACAAGCTTTGAGATAGACCGAATGCTTGACATGGCGATGAGCAGCAATGGCTCGTTGAGTGCAGAGGATACGGAGATGATTCTTCAGCAGAAGAAATCGATGGTTAAGAAGTCTGGCTTGTTGGAATTGATAGACACTCCTGCGTCCTTGAAAGATATCGGTGGTTTGGATGCTTTGAAGAAGTATCTGAAGAATAAGTCGAAAGTGATTACTGACTTGCCTAAAGCTCAGGAATTTGGTGTTTCAATACCTAAAGGTGTGTTTATCGTTGGTATGCCTGGTTGTGGGAAGTCGCTTTGTGCGAAAGCGTCGGCTGCATTGTTTAACACACCTTTGCTGAAGCTCGACATGGGCAGTATGATGGGAAAGTATGTGGGTGAGAGCGAGGGCAATTTACGTAAGGCTATTAAAATTGCTGAGGCTGCTGCGCCTTGTGTGCTATGGATTGACGAGATTGAGAAAGCCTTTTCGGGTGTCGGTGGTAACAATGACATTATGACCCGTATGTTCGGATATTTCCTTTCATGGATGCAGGAGAAACAGAGTAGTGTTTATGTTATTGCAACTGCCAACAATGCCGACAATTTGCCACCAGAGTTAAAACGTAAGGGACGGTTTGATGAAATATTTTGTGTAAACCTTCCTGATAAGGAGGAGCGCAAGGCAATATTCAAGATTCATCTGGAGAAAAAGAAAAAGTTTTTGGATGATGCATCCTTGAATAGTATCTGTCAAATAACGGATGGATTTAATGGCGCCGATATTGAATCGGTTGTTAATGAAGCGGTGGAGGAGTGTTTCTTGTCGGGAGTGAGAGAACTGAGCAAAAGTGTCTTGGAAGATATTGCTCGTCAGACGATAAGCATCTCTAAATCTTGCAAGAAACAGATTGATAATATGAAAAAAGCATTCAAGGAGAATAACTTCAAGGATGCAACAACTGGTGATATAACAACTTAAAAAATGAAGCATTATGGCAAAGAATGAAAATAAAATCTTAGAGGAGTTGAGACGAGGAGGCGGGATTTGTGAAGATCCTGCTCCTGAAATCGGAGGCTTTACTGGCTGGTTGATAAGCTTGTTTACCAAGAAAAAGTAAGCCGCATATACTTTTTTCTTGATGTTCTGCCACCATTTGACACATCTATATAGTTATTTTACAGCCGAAATCAAATGTGTAACTATATAAGGTAAAGTAAAAATGGAAAAGAACATCAAGAAAAGAGTGTGTTGGTTGGCTGTGGTATTGAGTGCCGTGCTGGTAGTGTTATTTGGCTATTAGTTCTTCTTGAATCCTCATGGCTATTGGCAGAAGCAGTAAGAAGCTGAAAGGGAAGAGTATTCTGAATGAAGGATGCTTTGGCGAAAGTTGGAGACTATGACCATGCAACGTATCCGAAAATGGAAAAGGAGTAGGTTTGCTGCTATGCGGTTCGTGTATCGGTTAGATTGTTGACGCAACCTTCACTTTTATGAAGGCATGGACATTTGCAAGTAGTGATAAAGAATAAATATCTGAACTTGCAAAACTTGGAAAAATAAAATATAAATACGATGAATAGTATGGCTGATAATCAAAAAGTATATCAGGAAATCAAGACGATTGCTGATGAACTCTGCAAGGAGAACAAGACGTATCTTCGCGCAGATTTGGCTTTTGAACTGAAGAAGTATGGTATAGTTTCCGATTCCTCGGAAGTGAGTAAGCTGGTATTTGATGCCTACAGATATTTCCATGATAATGGCAATATCGCCATTGCTTTTGTTTCTAATAATTCTCGTACAACCCTTGTGGCTGAATACAAGTTGAATGACAGTCTGGAACAGGGCAACAAGGAGGAGGCTTTGAAGATAGCCGAGACGGAACTGGCGTTGTCTTCATCTGCTTTGGAGCAGTTGAAGGAGCAGGTGGAACAGAACCTAAACTTAGTTCTTGTTAAGGGAACGTCGAAGATGTCTGATATCGTCATGGGCACGAATGGCGTGAAAGATGTAAGAAGCAAGGCGGCTACCATGTTTGATAAATATACCAAGATGGTGGAGGCTTACCATTATGCCGAGGATAGCGTACGTGGGAACATCGAAGATTTTACTTCTTTGCGTAGTGATATCGGGACGGTTTATCGTGACTATGCCCTGAAACTGATTGATATCTATGGCGACTCCATCAAGATGGTTTCACCTGATCTGTTCGACTTCAAGCGAATAGAGTGGCTGGATGTGGACGAGATGCTTAAGTATGTGGAGCTGGAATATAACAAGCTCACGGAAAAATGTGCAGCTTTGATTGGTGAGATTTCTGTTAGTTTCCGTACTTCCTTGCAGGGTTCTTTGCAGGCTTATAAGTCTTTGTCGAACGGCAACAAGTCCTTGGGCTTGGCGATGGCAGGACTGACAATGCTCGAACACTATATGGGAGCAAGTGAACGCGCTAATCGTTTGAAGTCTGATTTATCAGTTTTCCAAACCAGCGTGAAGCATGATGCCACTCGTATCAAGGCTGATATGGGACGATTGTTGGTGATCTGCAAGACGCTCAATGATGTGGTAATCCCGAAGGCGAATGTGTTCTTGCGTTATGGAGAAAAACTGTTGGCTTCTGACTTGAAGGCGACGCTTGATGCTTTGTATGCGGATGAGACTATTCGCCCATTGGAGGAGCAACGAAAATGTCTGCTTCGGCAGATGAAGGCGCTGGACATGGAAATGAACGATCATCTCCAGAACATCGATGTATATACTTCGCTGATTAATGACATCACTGCCACCTTGGAGTCTAAGCAGGGAAGCTATATGGAAGCGAAGGCGAAGAAGCCTTCCAAGCCTTTCTTCCTCGTCAACTGGATCACCTTGGGTATGGCCAACAAGAACTACTATCGTGACTTCGCGGAATGGAATGCAGTATGCTTCCCTCTTGTGAGAGAATACGAGAGCTATCAGGTAGATTTGAAGTTGGATAAGGAGGAATTGAAATCGCATCGTGAGGAACAAACCCGTATCAAAAATGAGTATGCCAAACTCTCTAGTGAACTGGATAAGGTTTCTAAGGAAATCAGAAGCAAGATAGTTTGTTCTGACGACTTGAAACTGAAGATGTTGAAACATCTTCGTGATATGGTTGCCATGCTGAAACTTGGACGAGAAATCATGGAGAGCAAGATAGATGAGAAGTTGGTGCATACGGTCGATATTCCTGATTATAGGGAGGCTGCCAAGCTTCCTGCTGATGTGGAGCAGAACCTTTCTCTGTTTACAGGAATGTTGGCAGATAATCTTCATGCCGACAAGGGTATGGCTAAGAATTTGCTCGATGGAGTGGAAGCATACACGAAAGACCATAAGAAGATAGAGGGTAAGACCGCACAACAGAACAAACCTGAAGAGTATAGCGAGGAAGACTTGGCACAGTTAACTGGTGCGATGGAACAATCATTACAGAAAGGTATTGCTCTGTTTGATAGTTTCGCTAAGCTCAAAGCGCAGCGGCTCAGTGGTAGCTTGGCTTCGGCTGCATACGATAAGGAGTTGAAGAAACATGCTGATGAGTTTAAGCGTGAAATGGCTAAGATAGACAACAAGAGTGCTTATCTTCGTGAGGTGTTCAAGCGTATCAATCTGGCTGGTAGTGAGGAGGAACGTAAGCAAGCTATGGAGTTGATGAGCGACTTGAGCGGTTTCTCTCTTTCGGAACAGGTATTCACGGAATTTATAAATGGTAAGAAACAAATAGAATTATAAGGTGTATGGAAAGTTCAAGAAGACAGCAGGCCCAGGCTGATTTGGGCATGGATTTCGCAAAAGAAGATCAAAAGCGAGAGGCTGCTCTTGCCAAAGAACAGGCGAGGGCTGATAAAAAAGCTGCAAAGCGTGAGAAGATGATGAACATGCCATCTTATCGTCTGATGGTAGGTACGGCGAAGTATATGGACAAGTGGTTCTTGGATCCTATCCTTGGCTTCATCCTTCCTGTCAGTGTTGGTGATGCATTGTCGAGCGTGTTTGCATTTCCATTTATCTATTACAGTCTTTGCGTGGTTAAGTCGATTCCGCTGACTTTGGCTGTCATCTATAATATCTTGATGGATCTGCTGATTGGTGCCATACCTTTCTATATAGGTGATATATTGGATGTGTTCAAGCGTTCGTATGTAGAGAACCTGAGATTGGTGACCGGCTATATCGAGGATGATAAGGAGATTATCAACAAGGTGAACAAGAAGGCATTCTGGACGGCTGTGTTCATTGTTGTGCTTTGCTGGTTGATTTATGTGGTGATTTCATGGGCCATTAGTTTAGGAACTTGGGCTTATGATTGGATAGTTTCATTATTCTAAAATGAGTCGCTTATGTTGAGAGGTATCAAAACATTTGTCTGCAAAGACTGCGGACATAGATTTAAGGCGTTGGATATGGAGTGGAATGCTACTGCCGCTTCTTATCCTGTGAAATGCCCGAAATGTGGTAGTATGAACACAAAATAACTATTTAGCAATGAAAGATATAAATGTCTTAAATGAGAAGTTCTTGACAGCTCAAGAACTTTGGGAAAAGAATGAGTTTGCGTCAGCCTTTGAGATGCTTGACGGAATGTACAAAGAATATTCGGCTATGGACTGGATAGAGGAAGGTGTTTCTACCGATGCTGATGCTAACGAACAGCAGCAGGCATTGCATTATATCTATAAAGATTTTTATGCTCACCATTTAATAAACTATTATTGCCAATTATTTACGGCTTTGGTTTCACTTTTGGACGAAGCGGCAAAGTACAAGAATAGTATAACAAAAGCATACGCTCATGTTGATAGCATTCTTGCAGAATTAGGAAATTTGGAAAAAGTAGCCCCAAGTGAGGATTCTCACCATAAACTGTGGTTGGAACGTAGCGATTATAAGACTGTAAAGTCTATGCTATCTGATTGCTGTGGGCTTCCACAATGTGGAATCTCGCAAGAAGATTATCAAGATTTTCTTTATACCTATAACCATCAACCAGATTTGCTTGATGATGAAGATACGGTTGAAGACGATGAAGATGATTATTTCGATATGGATAATGATTATGACGATATTGAAGACTACTTTGAAAAGAAGTCTTGGTGCAATATCCACTTTTATTGTTTAGGAGTAGTTAAAAGCTGTACTGTAGGAGGAAATATAAACTATCGCTCAATCATAGATAAACTTCAGCATGACATAGGGATAAGTCCTGAGGTGTGGCAGTTGAAGGATGATAGTGAATTCAAAGTCGTTAAGAAAATGGAGGCTTTAGTAACATCTAAGCTATGCAATTTTAATCCAACAATAGACATAGACCACAATATTTTGCCAACTTTGTTGGAACAGGTAGATAATTCCAATGCTCCACTTTCAATAGAAGTTGTTGCAACATTAAACTATAGAGAATTAGGTACTACTTGTATAGGTTATGTTGTCTCTGGTAAACTAACCGTTGGAGATAAGGTTAAGTTAAACTTTGCTTTAGGTAATGGGGAACATGCTCCAAAACTTGATGATAATGATGTCCTTTCTGCTAAGGTGACATGGTTGAGACTAACGGAACAGAGCTCACAACAAAGGCGATAGCTAATCAGAGCCTTAGTTTTGGCTTGGACATAGAAAGGTATTTGTTGCCTGAGACAATAAGCAGTGTGGAACATTATAAAGTTTAAAAGATGAATAGCAACATTTTCTTTCAACCCTTTGTTGGCAAGGATTATGCCAACGGGGGGATATTCGGCAAGCGAATCATGATATTGGGCGAGAGTCATTATTGTGATGAGAGTTGTGTGGATTGTGGCGACTGCCAGCTACATCGGGCGTGTATGAACTTTACGCAGCAGGTGCTTGATGATTATCTCAATGAGAACAAGGAACGGCAGAACTGGATGCGGACTTTCTTGAAGTTTGAGCGTTCGTTGGTAGGTGAAGAAACAGACCAGGCAATGAGGCTGAAGATTTGGAACTCGGTCATCTTCTTCAACTATCTGCAAGTGGCGATGGGTGGTCCTCGCGAGGCTGGCACTGCTGAACAATATCACCAAGCTGGCAAGGCATTCTTTGAGGTTATCGAAAAGTATCAGCCGGAGTACATCATCGTATGGGGCAAGCGACTTTGGAACAATCTTCCTAATATAGGCTGGCAGGATGGCGACGACATCGTTGTGGATGGTTATCCTGTTGCTACGGGTGCTTACCTTCTGAGTAATGGCAGGCCGGTGAAAGTGATGGCGGTAAACCATCCTTCCGTAGGCTATTCCTGGGACTATTGGTACAAGGTGATACAAAGATTTTTGAGATAATTTTCTCGCTTGTGCCACGATTTGACATACCTTACCTTTACCTTTGCAGTCGTAAACATAATTAATTAAACGATATTGCTATGGGATTTGTAGAAGTAAAGCCAAAAGAATGGTACATTGAACAGGCCAAAATTACTAAGGTATGGAGTAAAAAGCTTGAAGAAAATGAAACTTATATGCATGGAGCAGAAGATTTTGAACCTGTTTGTCCATACATCAATCCTCAATTCCGCTTTAAGACTAAATTCTTCAAAGTGGTTTGGATGGTCTTGGAGGAGCAGGCATTAAATACCTTAGGCTCTCATGCTGAAAATGTTAGAAGTTGCTATGTGCTTGATAAGTACTGTGCGTTATTCGTAAAAGCGACTTCCGATGAGTTCCAAATATATTATTCTGAGAATACTTGTTTTGAAGATAGAGAGTTGCAATTCTGGATATTTGCACAATTTAAGGACTTTGTGGAGGCTGTCGCTCAAAAAGTATTGCCTTGTAGATTCCTTTATTGGGAAAACGAAAAGCAACTATTTGCTGAGACATTAACCTTGAATTGGGATTTTCGAGTCTTTGGCAGGTGTTGGTTTGAAGGAAGCCGCATAAATTTATCTCCATATTTGATGATTTATCCATTGCCGTATATAGATATGGTCATTCTTCATGAGTTGGCGCATTTGAGGTATCCTCATCATAGGGCAACCTTTTGGAATTTCTTGTCACAGCTATTAGGAGAAGATGCTAAGACTGCTACAGAAAACTGTAATATGATATTAGGAGACAGAAATAAGAGTTATCGTTACCTCATGGAAGGCTTTAGATGGGTTGATTCTTGTTTCAAGAAAAAACAGAAGAGACTTACCAAGATTTCTTCATAAGCATGATATAGTGATAAAACTGTCTTAAATAAAGTTCAATATATGGCACAGATTACAATCAATATCCAGACGTTGGACTGGACAATGGGGGAAACCGTAGGCTTGCACTTGATGTTGAAGAAAGACTGCAAGGCAGGGATTGCATGGGGCGATGGAAGGGTACAGGTCGTGACAGGCAAAGAGGAACTGGAATCTGAGAAATTGGCTTGGGTTGAGGCTGGTCATTCCTATCCAGAGAAGGGCGTCAACTATACCATCACCATCTGTTCGGAAGAGGAGGATGCCATTATCGGATTTGATGGCTGTGGCATGTTCGAGGTGAAAACCTTGGATGTGATTCTCACGGAATGTCCTAGCTTGCGCATCCTGGGATATTCGGGGTATGGTGGGGAATTGCTCGACGTAAGCAAAAATCCTTTGTTGGAGTTCATAGACTTCAGCGAGATAAGAAACGAGAAGTTGGATTTCTCTGCTAATCCACTCTTGGAGGAGTTGCATATTGATGGAGCCAAAGATTTGGTGTCTTTGAATTTGAGCAAGAACGACAAGTTGCGTCGCTTGGACATCTTCATGTGCCACAATCTTCAGCATCTCGCCTTGAGCAATCAGTCACTGCTGAATGGGGTGGATTTCGCTCTCACTCATCTCCGTCCCAAGGACTTGGAGTATTTGGAGAAGACGTTGAAGCGAAACTCTCCCTACAAGATGCGGGGAGAAAGTTTCGGCGATGATAAAATAATAGAAGTGTGTAATGGTAAAATAGTAGGGAAATATGAAGGAAGAATGGATGAAACTGATAGATGATGTAGAGAACGACCGTAGCTATAATACTGATCCTATCTTCAATTTTTTTGACTTTATAAGAGAAAAGACTACGATAGAGGATAAGCGTGCCATCGTGCAAGAGGTGGAGTGTCAAGAAGGTGGTGAATCGGGAAGTGAACAATCCTGACTATTTCTTCAGAAACTTCAGTGAGTCGGAGCGAGAGCTCTTGGACGACTTGCTTGGGCTTCGTGAGGTGACGCTCGATGAGATGATGCTTCATCCTACTGCTGCCGAGGTGGAACGATTGAGCCAGTTGAACGACAAACTCTACAAACTCACCTTGGAGTGTTTTGAGCAGTGCCGTAACCTTTGGCTTACGCTCTACCGTTCGCCATACAAGGTGGACGACCGTTTCTGCTACGACTTGGACAGTACGCTTCGATTCGAGTATGCTGACAAAGACTCGGTCTTGCATCTGGAGAATGATGACTATTACGGTTCCGACTTCGACTATATGATTCATCTGACAGATGAGTTGCTCAGTACAGGACATTGTAAGATGGATACCATTGTGAATGGTGCGTCTGCCAACTTTTTCGGCAACGAAGAGGATACGTTGAGAGAGTTGACTGATACGCTCGACGATGGCACGTCGTGGGCGGAAGGCTATCTGCACAACAAGGCGTACGACCATTTGTGTATCTGTTATGCGATGCATGCCTTGCATACTCACATGCCTTGGTGCTTGCCTGATATTCTCCGCATGGATGATTTCACTCTCAATGTGAAATTGAATTATGAGCGCAGCGTGTCAGAGCAGCGAGATATTGTAAACGAGAATGACCCTCATTGGCCTGAGGGTGTGCCTTGTTTGGAAAGGTGAAAAATACTTACCTTTGAGGAGATTGCTAATGAGTGGCGTGATGCCAACGCTAATCAGGATGAGGATGAGCTGGACAAACGTACCTTTCATCGTTATCGTGAAAATATCCAGTCGCAGTTTGGCATTACTGTGGAATGCAACAAGAGTGATGGCTATCGGTATTATCTGAAGCGTGACCCCGTGGAAAATGACGATGTGACGGAATGGATGCTGAGTTCCTGCGGCTGGCTTCGTTAGGTGATATGCTGAAGTTTCACAATAAGGTGATGCTCGGTACGCCGCCATATAACACGGAATATCTGGATGATATTCTTGCAGCGATAGATAAGCAATATCTGCTGAAGTTTAAGTATGTTTCGGGTTTCGGAGCAGAGAGCGATATCGTGCTGCAACCGGCTTTCGTGAGATACTTCAAGCAACGATGGTACGTTGTGGGAGTGAAGAAACAACGTTCGGCGTCCGAAGGGAAAGCCAATTCAAGTGCAGAGGAAGATGTGAGGAAACTCGTTAGGGTTCCCACATAGGATGAAGGGTGAAAATGTGGATTGTTTTTTCTGTTAAAGAAGGAAATAAGACTATATATGAACAAGCTAATGATATGATGCAAACCGATCATGAATATATCGGCGAGTTATATGATTACTTTGATGCAGCGTTCCTGAAACTCTTCCTAAAGAATGGAGCCATCTGTGAAAGAGATAAATTTGAAACAAAGGTAAAGCAAAACGGAATGAGATGATATTCGGTAGAAGTTTAGTGCAAACTTATACTGGGTACAAAAATAAAAGGTTCCTTGATGGAGTTTGATAATCTCCAAAGGAACCTTTTTTTGTTTTATTTCAGTTCAAACGCCTTTTTGAGTTTCAGCTGATCGGAAGCATTTCCGACGAGCGCCTCAAACTTGCCTGCTTCAGCCTTCCAAGATGCAGCTGTTTCATCATAGAAGCTGAGTGCCTGCTTATTGATGGTGATGTTTACATCCTTGCTCTCTCCCGGCTGCAGGTAAACCTTCTGGAATCCCTTCAATTCCTTGTAAGGACGATCAACCGAAGCTTTTACATCATGGATATAGAGTTGGATGGTTTCTGCACCAGCACGTTTGCCAGTGTTCTTTACATTCACGGTAAAGGTGATAGAGTCATTCTGATTCATCAGATTCTTGTCACAGCGGAGATTAGAGATGGCAAACTGGGTGTAGCTCAATCCATGACCAAAGGCGAATGCTGGCTTGATATTTTTCTTATCAGTCCAACGATAACCTACGTAGATGCCTTCCTTATACTCCTCATCAATGATGTTGCCCTCAGTCTTGGCTCCACCTTCCTTGCGCCAGGTGCCCGGATAGGTGTTTACTGCGTGGGCACCCACTTCCTGCAATGAGTTTACCCATGTGAATGGTAATTTGCCGCTAGGATTCTTGTCGCCGGTGAGGATAGAAGCCAGAGCTTCACCGCTTTCGCTACCGATATACCATCCCTGAATGATGCCTGCTACCTTCTCTTTCCAAGGCATAGCCACAGCATTACCCGAGATATTCACATAGATGAAGTTCTTATTGGCTTTAGCCAATGCCTCTATGAGCTTGTCTTGAGCGTATGGCAATTCAAGCTGTTTGCGGTCGTGACCTTCGCAATCCTGATAATCGCTCTTGTTCAAGCCGCCAAACATCACCACGTAATCAGCATGCTTGGCCTTTTCTACGGCTTCGGCTATCAGCTCAGTCTCGCTGCGTTTGTCCTCCAGATTCTGTCCGGTAGTTACGCCATTGTAATTTCCGCTAACATCGCCTACATAACCTCGGGCAAACTCCACTTCCACATTATCTTTTTCCAGTCGAGATTTTAATCCGTCGAGTGGCGAAATCTCCCGCTGTACCTTGAGAGAAGAACTGCCTCCACCCACGGTCATCATCTTCACGGCATTTTCTCCTACTACCAAAACACGTTGTGCTTTCTGGGTATTGATAGGAAGCACATGGTTCTTGTTCTGGAGCAGTACGATGCCTTCTTCGGCAATCTGTCTGGCTGCTGCATAGTGGCTTTCAGAACAGAGGAAACCGTGAGGACGGTTCGGATTCATGGTGGTGCGATAGAATAGGCGCAATACGCGGCGCACCTTTTCATCCAATTCCTTGGTGGTGTATTTACCTTCCTGGATACCTTTTATATATGGTACGGCAAGGTAGTAATTATCGTAGGCATTGCTGGCACCCATAGTCAATCCATTCGTCCATGTGCCGAACTCTATGTCGAGCCCGTTCTTCACGGCTTGGTCAGTATCGTGTGCGCCTCCCCAGTCGCTTACCACTACGCCGTCATATTTCCAGTCGCCCTTCAGAATCTTGTTCAGAGTCCACTGGTTGTGGCAGTTGTGTTCGTTCTTGTAGAGATTGTATGCACCCATGATTCCCCAAGTCTTACCTTTCTCTACAGCAGCCTTGAAGGCTGGGAGATAGATTTCATGGAGGGCACGGTCGCTCACGATGACGTTTACCTGATGACGGTATTCCTCGTCGTTATTGAGGCAGTAATGCTTTACGCAGGCTGATACTCCCTTTGACTGTAATCCCTGGATATAAGGTACAACCATAATGCTTGCCAGGTAAGGATCTTCACCCATATATTCGAAGTTGCGGCCGTTCAACGGGGTGCGATAGATGTTCACGCCAGGACCTAAGATCATGTCTTTTCCTCGATACAAAGCCTCTTCGCCTAATGATTCTCCATAGATTCTGCTCATCTGTGGGTTCCAGGATGCTGCCAGGCAGGTGAGGGCAGGGAAGGCAACGCAGGAGTCGTTGGTCTGACCAGCCTGCTCCCATTCGTCCCACAGTACATCAGGGCGAACACCATGAGGACCGTCATCTGTCCAGAAATCAGGAAATCCCAAACGGGGAATTCCTGCAGAAGAAAACTTACTCTGTGCATGAATGATGCGAATCTTTTCTTGCAGCGTCATGCGGGCAATGGCATCGTCGATGCGTTGCTCTACTGGTTTGGTGTTGTCGAGGTAGACGGGCAGCTTACCAGTTTGTTGTGCGCTGGAGGTGGCTATAGCCGCCATCGACAGTGCGCAGGATAGAATGAAGTGTTTCATGTTTCTTGTGAATATTATTTCTTATGAATATTAAATTGTTAGTTGTGAAAACGCGTATCTGTCATTTTGGATGCAAAGTTACTAAACAATTAGACATAAACCGCGTTCTTGCAAAGAAAAAGTGGAAAAATATCATTTGTGATTTTTATAAGTACCTGATAAAGAGTGTTGTATGAAAAGTAGAAATGTGGCTAAAAGTGGAAGAAAATGAAAAGCAAGAAAGCGTTGTAGAAATAATTGATGGATAAGAAGGGTGCAAAATATGATACTAATATCAAAAATAGTACTCTAATTAATAGAGCTTGGTGGCAAGGATGAGAACGGCAATGGTTCAACCTCGATAGTCCGTAGGTCGCACGCCAAGGTTATGCGAAACGTAACGGCTAAAATAGGCTGGTGATGAGAATCCGAACATGTCGGAGATTTGCACAAAGGTGAGTGACTTGTCGCGCAACAGA
>ENA-OOXT01001636-OOXT01001636.1-human-gut-metagenome-genome-assembly--contig:-NODE-1636-length-13940-cov-3.455960_pt1 | contig 13940 bp, 6 predicted proteins | sample MGYA00241590_ERZ501349 | MGnify/ENA primary metagenome ERZ501349 (study PRJEB25962, sample SAMEA2042838) | human gut metagenome | biome: human gut; feature: human-associated habitat; material: faeces...
AATCCAATAACTGAAGAATGCAGGGTGGTTGGCACTGCCAAATCCCCAGCCATCCTGCAGCTTTGAGAGGCGCTTCGAGTCGCGGTGTCTCTCTCCACTTTGCATAGTGGCTCACTTCTCCTCCGAGCTTTGCATTCCCGGGCAAGGTTTTTAAATTCTCCTTCCCCTTGTCCGGGAGCAAAGTTTTTTTTTATCTTTCAATATCCATATGAGAGGGCAGTCGAAATGACAGCAACAACTCTTTCCCCGCGGGAGATGAAGCGCCTTCGGAAGCAGGGTGCTGATTATGTTTCTCCGTCGCCTTACACGGTAAGGGCGGCGTTCCGGCGTGGTGACCTGTTCACTAAGCTTTCCGCAGTGGTGTTTGGTCTTGGCGATATCGTGCGCAAGCAGTATGTCAAGGGCATTGCCATGCTGGCGCTGGAAATCGCATACTTCGTGTTCATGGCAATCAATGGCGTGGACTATCTTTCCAAGTTGCCGACCTTGGGCACCAATGCAGGCGGCAAGAAGCTGGTCGACGGCTTCTGGGTCTACACCGAACCTGACCGTTCCGTGGTCATCCTGTTGTACGGTGTCGCCACTCTGGTTATCACCGCTGCCTTCATCGGCCTGTGGGTCATGTCCGTGCGCTCTGCATACAAGTCCCAGGTGCTGCTCGAGGAGAACGGCAAGGCTCCGAGCTTCATGGACGATGTCCGCGAGCTGCTCGATGCCAAGGCGCACGTTCTGCTGATGTTCCTGCCCACGCTGGGCATCGCCGTGTTCACCGTGCTGCCGTTGATCTTCATGATTTCAATGGCATTCACCAGCTATGACCACAAGCACCTCGTGCTGTTCCACTGGGTCGGCTTCGAAAACTTCGCCAAGGTTTTCTCCAACAGCGGCGGCACTGTTAACGCTGCACTGTTCGGACGCGTGCTGGTGTGGACATTGGTCTGGGCTTTCTTTGCCACTTTCCTGAACTTCTTCCTCGGCATGTTCGTGGCTATGATCATCAATCGCAAGACCACCCACTTCAAGGGTTTCTGGCGTGCCTGCTTCTCCATGTCCATCGCCGTTCCGCAGTTCGTGTCTCTGCTGGTCATGCACACCATGCTCCAGCCGCAGGGTGCGGTGAACCGCATGCTGCAGACGTGGGGTTGGATTGACGGCCCGTTGCCGTTCTTCACCAACGCCACTTGGGCCCGTGTCACCGTGATCGTCATCAACCTGTGGGTCGGTATCCCGTACACCATCATGCAGATTACTGGTATTCTGCAGAACATTCCGGCCGATCAGTATGAGGCGGCGAAGATCGACGGTGCCAACTGGTGGCAGATCTTTACTAAGATCACCATGCCGTACATTATCTTCGTGCTCACCCCGTATCTGATCACCACCTTCACGGGCAATGTGAACAACTTCAACGTCATTTACCTGCTGTCCGGTGGCGATCCTACGCCATTGGGCGATTCCGCAGGCTCCACTGATTTGCTTATCACCTGGCTGTACAAGCTGACCGTGGACAAGCAGGATTACAATCTCGGTGCCGTGATCGGCATCATGACCTTCGTCGTGTTGGCCATCGTTTCGCTGATCACCTACCGCAATTCCGGCTCCTATAAGAATGAGGAGGCATTCCGATGAGCAACAAGCATTCCGCAACCAAAGTGGAAAGCCACGGCCTTTTGCACGACCAGAAGATCCGCCGTATCACCGGCGACGTGTTCGCCCACTTGTTCCTGGCCATTCTGGCCGTCATCTGGCTCGTCCCGATCGTATGGGTGTTCGCGGAGTCGTTCAATAAGAACACCGCCCCGTACACCAGCTCCTTCTTCCCGAAGGAGTGGACTCTGGACAACTATAGGGTGCTATTCACCGACCGCAACGTGTTGGACTTCCCGAAGATGTTCGGCACCACGTTCATCATCGCCTGCTTCACCTGTGCGATTTCTCTGATCTTCGTGCTCTCCGTGGCATACTGCATGAGCCGTATGCGTTTCCGTGTGCGCAAGACTTTCATGAACGTTGTGCTGATTCTTGGCATGTTCCCGGGTATCATGGCCGTCACCGCCATCTACTTCATCTTGAAGGCCTTGGGCCTGTCAAGCGGCACCATGACTACCGTGGCGTTGATTCTCGTGTACTCCGCCGGTTCCGGCGCTGGCTTCTACGTGATGAAGGGCTATATGGACACCATTCCGACCTCGCTGGACGAAGCCGCCCTGCTCGACGGTTGTACCCGTTTCCAGGTGTTCCATAAGATCATCATCCCGATCTGCAAGCCCATGATCGTCTACCAGGCCATCATCGGCTTCCTGACCCCGTGGCTCGACTTTGTCATGGCCAAGGTGATCTGCCGTACGCAATCCAACTACACCGTGGCATTGGGCCTGTGGCTCATGCTGCAGAAGGAATATATCCAGAACTGGTTTGCCCGCTTCGCTGCGGCCGCGGTCGTGATCTCCGTTCCGATCGCCATCCTGTTCATTGTGATGCAGCGCTTCTATCAGGAGTCCATGTCGGGCTCCGTGAAGGGCTAAAGAAAGGCAAAGGATATGACGCTCGTAGACAGCTTCGCACAGCCGAACACGAGCGTCGCCGAACCGTTCCCGCTTTGTTTGGAACGGCCGCTGGGTGCCGTTGTTACTGAAACCGGCACCCAGTTCGCTCTCTGGGCTCCTTCCGCACAGAAGGTGACCCTGAGACTGTTCTCGCGTGGCTCCATGGGGGAAAGCGGCGACGCTCTGATTGGACAGTACACGATGCGTCCGGAATCCGACGGTTCCTGGACGTACGATTTCGCCGACAACAAGCACGGCGTGTATTACGACTTTTTGATTGAACGCGATTGCGGTTCCGTGGACCGCGTCGCCGATCCGTGGGCGCGCGGGGCCGGTGTGAACGGCCGGCGCAGCATGGTCGTGGACTTCAGCCGCACCAATCCGGATGGTTGGTACCGCGACCATATGCCGGACGTGCCGCTTGCGCAGACGGTGGTCTGGGAAACCCATGTGGGCGATTTCAGCAATGATCCCGCCGGCGGTTTCCCCGAATCGCATCGGGGCAAGTACCTGGCGTTCACCGACGACGGTACGTCTCTGGACGGGCATCCCGACTTTCCCACGGGCATCGCATATCTCAAGAAACTTGGCGTCACCGCGGTGCAGCTCATGCCGATTTACGATTTCGGTTCCGTGGACGAAGAGACCTGCGATCGCTACAACTGGGGGTACGATCCGGTCAATTACAACGTGCCGGAAGGCTCGTATTCCACCAATCCGTTCGACGGGTCGGTGCGCATCCGCGAAGTGAAGCAGATGGTGCAGGCGCTGCACAACGCCGGCATCAAAGTGATCATGGACGTGGTCTACAACCACATGTTCTCGCCCGATAATTGGTTTGAGCGGTCGGTGCCGGACTATTTCCTGCGCCGTAAGCCCAACGGCGCGCTGGCCAACGGATCCGGCTGCGGCTGCGATATGGCCACCGAACGCAAGATGTTCCGCCGGTTCATCGTGGAATCCGTGACGTTCTGGGCGCGCGAATACCACATGGACGGCTTCCGTTTCGACCTGATGGGTCTGATTGACGTGGACACCATGAATGCCGTGCGTGCTGCTCTGGATGAGATTCCCGGCCGTGGACGCGACATTCTCATGTACGGCGAACCGTGGTCCGCGGGCGCCACCGCGCCGCTGCCCAGCGACACCGTGCTGGCTGACAAGTCAGGCCTGTCGAAGCTTGACAGTCGCATCGGCCACTTCTGCGACACCACGCGAGACACCATCAAGGGCCATGTGTTCTTCTCGGACCGCCCGGGTTATGTGAACGGTGGCATGCACGAGAACGTAGCGGCTGCGCGTGAGGCCGTGAACGCGTGGCGTCGCGGCAAACATTCGGAAGGAGTGGCAGGCCAGGTCATTCAATACGTGTCCGCGCACGACGACCTCACGCTGTGGGACAAGTTGTGCGCGAGCTTTGCGGCTGGTTCGTTGGGCAGCACCGTGGCCGAAGGCGTTAACGAAAATACCGTGGATGTGCCAAAAGTCATGTATGACGCCGATTTCTCGGCGGAAGGGCTGGCCGGTGTCGGTCCGCAGATTGCGGCCGCGCTGACCGACGTGATGGACGCCAACAAGCTGGCTGTGGGTATCACGCTTACCTCCGCTGGCATCCCGTTCATGCTGTCCGGCGAGGAGTTCGCACGTACCAAATTCGGCAGCTCTGATTCTTACGATTCCGCCAAAGAGCTTAACTGGCTCGATTGGAACCGTGCATGGCAGAAGCGCGATTTGATTGAGTATTACGCGAAGTTGATTGCATTGCGCAAGTCTGATCCACAGTGGTTCGACGGCAATCGCAATATCGTCGATACGGAAGGCGACGAACTCGTGTTCCGCGTCGGCGATTATCTGATGGCCGCCAATCCAGGCAGACACGTCGGCGTTATTGACGTGGCCGTAACGGGTTTGGAACCGATTGGCGGAATACGGAGATACTGGTGTGGTCTCGGCTCGTCCGTCAGTCCGATGGAAGGCAATGTGAGCGCAGGTGATGGCGATTATTTGATTGTTCCACCGCATACGTTTGCAATCTGGCGGTTGCAGTAATACTCTCAGTAGGGAAGCTACAAAACGGCGACCGCAAAGCTGCGGTTGCCGTAACCGATACGGCAATGGGGCCGGAAAACCAGAAAGGATACGAGAAGTGGGAGCCGGAGCTCATAATCCACGATATGAGGTGGTATTTTTCGACCTCTACGGGACGTTGATCGACATTCGTACAGACGAACAGAGCGAAACCGCCTGGCAGGCGCTATATGACTGCGTTTGCGAACTGGGTGCCGACTACGAATCGGTCGACGAAATGCGCGAACGCTTCGAAAAACTTGAGGCCCGCGAAATGGTCCATCAAGCCGATCGTGCAATCGTCCGTAACGGATGGGATGAATTCGATATCCTGCCGGTCTACCGGTCGCTGCTGATGAACCGTAGTGAGGAGGCTGAAAAGAAACTGGCACTGCCGCAAGCCGCGCTGAAAGCCGCATGGGCGTTCCGGCAGGGCAGCACCAGCATGATCCGCCTGTATCCGGGCGCACTCGACATGATCGAAGCATTGCAGGAGGCCGGCGTCGTCGTGGCGCTGCTAAGCAACGCACAAGCCTGCTATACTCGCCCCGAACTGGAAATGACCGGCTTGGCGAACGTACTGGACGACGTGATTATCTCCAGCGAAGAGAAAATCCGCAAGCCTGCCCGCGACTTGTACATGCTGGCTCTCGACCGCGAGTTCGTAATCGCAAAAAACGCGCTCATGGTGGGCAACGATGAAGCAAACGATATTATCGGAGCCAATTCCGCCGGTCTCGACGCAGCATACTTCCGTACGGAAATTTCGCCGATGAGCGACCCGCCCAAGTCGGAGCATGCGGTATGTTCGTTTACCGGAGCCGACTACGACGGGCTGCTGAAATTCGTGCTGGACGCATAAGGCGCGCGGTGGGCGCTGAGCTTAAATCGCATGGGACGTGCGGGAAGCCGCTGTGGCGTGCGGGAAAGTCGCAAGGAAAAGTCGCAAGTCGTAAAAGGCATACGTGCGTAAGGCGTGCGTAAGGTGCACGTGCCACGTGCGACGCGCGGAAAAATCGCAATAGGAGGACATATGGAAGGCTATGCCGAGCAGGGAGCTCGAACCGATTCGACCGACCAAATCGGATTCGGCGGCGCTCGCCGCAACAGGAAAAAGCGTCGCGGACTGACGGTGTTCCAACTTAAGGTCATCGGCGCGGTGGCGTTGGCCTTGTCCGCCGGCAGCACCACCATCGTGCCGCTGTTCTTCGGCTCCGATACCAACAATATGACGTCGCTGACGGCGATGGTCCTGAGCGAAGTGGTGTCCTGGTTCGCCATTCCGATCTACGCGTGGCTGCTGGTGCAGGGTTTCCGTGAAACGCACAGCCGGGTCGCGTACGGCCTGCAGCTGTTCATTCTCGCTGTGGTGTGCGAGGTGCCGTACGACCTCGCCACATCGCATAAGGCTCTCGACCTGGGCTCGCAGAATCCCGTTTTCGGCCTGTTCGTTGCGTTTGTTGTGCTTGCCGCGCTCGACTGGGTGGCGTCGCGCTATCAGAAGGCCATGAAGGTGCTGTTGTCGGTCGGACTGGTGGTGATTGGTCTGCTGTGGGACCTGCTGCTGCGTATCGGCCTACGCCAGCACATGATGAGCATCGGTTCGGTGACGCTTGGCTTCGTGCTGATTTTCGCTCTGATGCGCCAGTATGAGAATTCGATGATGTTCACAGCCGGCCTGTTCGGCGCCGTGATGATGATCGCGCCGGGCGTGGGCGTGGCGTTCATGCACTACTACAACGGCAAGCTGGGCTATAAGCATCAGTGGACGAAATGGGCTTTTTACGCGGTTTACCCGGTTATTTTGATAATTTGTGCGATTTGTGCAACACTGGCGTGATTTTTGACAACGTTCGCAGTATGATAGAAACAGATTGAGAGAACATCGCCGCTCAGGCGAGTGTTTCCAAGGTTGGAAACGTTTGTGATTATGATGCAGAAACCGCAAAGGGGTTGAGAGATGGATAGAGCAGGCATTCGCGAGGTGGCCAAGGCCGCGGGTGTGTCGATTTCCACGGTATCGCGCGCGTTCACGCGGCCGGAACTGGTGTCCGAACGTACACGCCGCAAGGTGCTGGAAACTGCCGACAAGCTTGATTTCAACATCTCACGTTCCGCCACGTCGCTGAAATCCGGCCAATCGTACCGTGTGGCGATGCTGATGAATGAAGAGATCACTAGCTGGTTCAATACGGAAGTGTTCGCTGGAATCGAATCCGTCATGCATAATGCCGGGTATGACGTATCGCTGTTCCAGCACGTCGACACCGCCGAAAACCGCCGCGACTTCTTCACGAATCTGCCCGTCCGCCGCAACGTGGACGCCGTATTCGTAACGTCGTTCGGCGTGGATCCGAAGGAAATCCAGCAGCTCAAACGCATCCACGTGCCGATCATCGGCATCAATACGCCGACGCAAAACGGCTTCGACGCCACCATCTCCATCGACGATGAGGACGGCATGTTCACCGCCGCCCAGCATCTGATCAATCTGGGGCACAAGAATATCGTGTACGTGTGCTCCGATGCGGTCGATTCCATTAATTCCTCCATCGATGCGCGAGGACAGGGCTTCGTCCGCGCCTGCAAGACGATGGAGGCCTCCCATGACTTCAAGTGGCGCGTCGTCTCTGTGCCGCGTGGCAAGACCTTCGCCGACTCGGCGTTGACCGCGCTGCTTGCGTTGGACGAGTTCCCGGACGCGATCTGCTGCCAGATGGATATGATGGCGATTCCGCTGGTGTTGCGTTTGGAACGTTACGGCCACCACACGCCGAGTGACTATTCGATTATCGGCTTCGACGATTCGCCGTACGCCGACACTGTGAGCCTGACCACCATGCGCCAGGATCCGTATGCGATGGGTCGCGCGGCCGCACAGAAGGCCATGAAGCTCATCGCGGGGGAGCCGCTGGAAAACCCGTACGAAGTGGTGCGTGCACAGCTTGTGCTGCGTGGCACCGATTCCGTGTATGGCACTGGCCGCTGAGAGCCGAGTCTCATTGTCCTTCCGCAGCCCGTCAATGCCGACGGGCTGATTGTGATGGCCTGGGGTGGATTGATAAGGGATACCCCCACTGTAGTCACGGTGTGTGGCATACGTTTTCAGGAAAAAAATGAAACAATTTGCAGTGATGTGTTTCATGACACGCCAATCGGGGGCTGATGAATGATGAATTTCATTCAATGATCAGCATGTGTTTTTGATTTTGCAATCGTTGACAAACCTTTGAATATCAGGCTTTAAAGCGTTGTCCCCGTGAGAGGGGACGAAAAAACGTATCGGGGGAGGGGATGTGGGTTCTTTCTGTTTCATTTTGTTTTCATAACTGCAAAGGTTATCATAGTAAACCGTAGGTCAGAGAAAAGGGTAAACAGAGGTTTCCGGCTGTGTTGCCGGAGATGGGAACAGCGCAGAAGCTATACGTAAAACAGAAGTGATAACGGCATTATGCAAAGGATATCAACCCTCGAGTTGAGGGACTCAGAAGGGTGAACACTTTGCGGATAGGGGACAAGATGAGGCAATGGCGTAATGGTGCCGGCAACGCACCACGACACTATGCAGGAACGCGATCGGCAGCCGACCGCGCGCTTTCGCGTACCCGCTCGCTGACCGCCGCCGCGGTGGCCGTGGCCATGATGGCCACCGTAGCTGTAACCTCCCTCATCCCCGCCTACAACGCCAAGGCCGACGAAAACACCTTGGAGAATGGCTCCAAGTGCACTCCGACCTCGTATACGCTGGGTGACGTCTCTGACATAGCTGGCGAGGATACGGGTGTGGCAACCTACGTAGGTCGTGACCTTTACGTCGGTAAGAAAACGAATGAGAACACAAGCATCAACGATGAGAACAATGTTGCTGGCTCGTATGCGGTAGAGGCCGAAGGTCTTACCGTGGTCAACGGCAAACTGGTCATGAAGCCATTGAAGGATTCGTGGAAAGCTGGGTCCACCAGCGCCGGTTTCCGCTGGGGCACCGTCGGTTTTGGTTCGCAATTCCGTCCCGGTGATGGAAAGACCGTGCTCGCGATTGGTGACACGAATTCCGGTATCGGTACCCTCACCTCAGGCGGAGTGCAAGGTGCCGTCGGCGCATACGGCAAAGGCGGCTTTGTTGGACAGAGCTACGCGCAGTGGAACGGGAATAAGCCTACAGGACCCGCGCGGGGTTATAAATACAAAGCTTCCATCGCCGGCGATGAGACTAAGTGGAGCGGCAACGAGGAGCGCTCTTCTATCGTGGCCACACAGGGTGATTGGAAAAATGATGCCAATGGCGACGTTACCTTCAACGCATCAGATCCGCTGAAAAGTGTGAATGGCACTGATTATTCGGCTTATAGAACCTATATCCAGAAGAAACTTTCTGAGCCGTTGTCCAAGATACCGGACACAAGTACCGGTATAGCAATTAGCGTGGCGTCAGAAGATCCTATCGACAGATACAAGTATAACTACGGCGATGGAAATTCTGTCAGTTACAGGTTCATCTATAACAACAACACCACCACCATTGTCGATAACAACAGTGTAAAAAACAATGAGAAGCTCATCACCTTCAAGGGCGACGATGTCTCTGCCATGCAGGTTTTCAACATTAAAGGTACGGATCTTTCCTCTGCCCATTACCGTGGCGTTGATTTCAAATTCGTCGATATTCCTGACGATGCTTCCGTAGTGATCAATGTTGACGGTAGCAACATCGATTTCCATACCGGTTGGCGCTTCTGGTGGGGGGATACCGAAATTGGTGGTGGCTTCTCCCAGAAGGAAACGGATAATGTGCGTAAGTTGTACTCATCCGCAGCCCAGAAGATTATGTGGAACTTCAAGAACGCCACGAACGTTATCATTCGCGGTGGTGTCGCGAACGAAGGTACGAGCGACAACAAGCTCACCACGGATGATCCTGCGGCCGCTATGCTCGGCAGCATCCTCGTGCCGAACGGCAGCTTCGAATCACACGTGAGCACCAATGGCCGTGTGTACGTCGGCCAGGACTTCATGATGTACAATCCGACCGCAATCGGATATGAGAGCACTGGTGCAGGTTGGGAAGGCAAGACCGCCTCCGTGCTCAACATGGACCAGGAGCGCCACAACCTGCCGTGGAACGGCCAGATGATCGCCAACTGTCCGGCCATCCAGTGGAACAAGGCGAACTCCGCTGGCGAAGCGTTGACGGGCACCACTTGGAAGGTGTACGGCACCCTTGAGGCCGCGAAGGCTGGAACACCTTCCTTGGGCACCATCACTGATGGCGAGTTCACCGATGGCAATGACGAGGATGGCATCATCAAGTTCGAAGGCATCGAGAGGAACGCCAAGTACTTCGTGAAGGAATTTGCCACAAACAGCACTGAATACACAAAGGTCAATCCGTATATCTACCAAATCAACACTGGTAACGATGAAAACACCCACACGAATATCGTGCATGTGTTCAATGCTGAGGGCGACGTAATTACCGGCACCAAGGCGGACAAGAAGCTGACCGATTCCAACCAGATCATCAACGAGAAAGAAGGCGCCGCGCTGGAATGGTCAAAGGTCGATGGTGCTGACACTAACAAGATATTGTCCGGTTCGGAATGGCAGCTGCAGAAAAAAGACTCTAACGAGGCGTATCGGATCACGGATTCCACCAAAGCCGTTCATGCCGTTACGATTCAATACAAGGGTGTTGCCGCTCCGCCTGCTGGTATTTCGCTGACCTACAATATCCCTGTTAATTTGACTGCAATCGTCACTGACGCGAATAACGGCATGGATGGCGTACCTCAGGCCGTGAAATGGACCAGTTCCAATCCGACTGTTGCCTCGATGAACAATGGCACGGTACTCGGCTTGAAGAACGGGTCAGCCACGATAACCGCATGTTCCGTTGCGGATAACAAGCGGTGCGCGACTGCAAATATTACCGTCACCGGTGCTCCTTCTGGCTCCAGTGCCGGCGGTGGAAGCACTACTACCGGTTCGTTCACTATCAGCGGAGACACGCATGAAGTCGAACTCAACAAGACCATCACGTTGACGGCAATGCCGACTCCGAGTTCCGGCACCGTCACGTGGTACAGCGGCGACACCAGTGTTGCCAGCGTCAGGGGTTCCGGCACCACAGCCACGGTTACGGGGCTGAAGGCCGGCACAACCACCATCACGGCAAAGACCTCTTCCGGCGCGACCGCTTCCACTACCATCACAGTGAAGGATGACTCGAAGGTCGGCGTGTACTTCAAGAAGTCCGCTGTCAACGGCCAATGGAGCAACTATTACCTGCATTACCAGAAGACCGCCAATTACTGGCCTGCCGTCAAGATGGACAATGCTTGCAATGATAAGTATGTGGTCGCCTACATTCCGAAGACCGACGCGCATAAGGGATTTGGCTTCCTCTTCCGTGACTCCACGAACATCGGGAGCGGAAACTGGTACGGTTCCAACGGGGAGAACGTCTCCGGCGGCAACTTCACGTTTGTGAATGAAGGCGTTGGCATGCATATTGAGTCCAACTCTGATAAGGGTGAGGGCGTGCCCTCCGGTTGCCAAGCCACCCAGTCGTCGGCCAAGATGAAGGCCCGCGTATCCACTGCCGTACTGCGTTCCGACAAGACCGGCACTGTAGCAATCAACGACATGGACGATTCCGTTGCCGCGCAGGGCGACGATTTCACGGGTTCCAGTACAACCAGTGGAGCCGATACCACTGTCTACTCCTGCAGTGACGTGCTCGGCAAGTGCGATATGAATACCGAACCTGGTAAGTTCCACGTGGTCGATCTTGCGGATGGCACGTACACGCTGACTGAAACGGTCGCGCCGAACGGTTACACCGTTGGCGGTTCGTATACGGTGACGATTGCGGATGGCACGGCTACGATCACCGATGCTTCGGGTAAAACGATTGCTGACAACAAGATTCCGAATGCTCGCAATACTGGTGCGATTTCGTGGAAGAAGGTTTCTTCGGATTCCGCGAACAATAAGAAACTCGGCGGTTCGGAGTGGAAGCTGACGAAAACCAAGAGCTTCGGCTGGAATGCAACTACCGGCAAGGCTGAGTACACGGATATTGGCATAGCCCAGCAGCAGGCGATTACGATTACCGACTGCAAGTTGGAAACGGGCAAGACTTGTTCCGCGCCTGCTGAAGGCCAGAAGATTTACGACGTGGATCCGGTCGAAGGCCAGTTCAAGCTAAAAGGCTTGGAGTGGGGTACGTACACGCTCGTCGAGTCCAAGGCGCCTGACGGTTACGATGTCGATTCCACCGTCCGCAAGTTCACGTTCGGTCCGGCCAGTGGCTCTGATGGCACTGGCCAGTGGAACTCGAACGGTGTTGCGTCGGCCGCTGGCGATGCTACCGGCAATTTCACGACTTCCCCTGCGAATTACGACTCCTCAGTGTTCAACTTCTCGGTTGGCGACATCAAGAATCAGCCGGGGGTGGTGTTGCCGGCGACTGGTGGAACTGGCAACTCTTGGATTTACGCGACGGCGATGGCCGTGGCGTTGATAAGTGTTGTTGCGGCTGGAATGGCCCTCAAGGTCAGGAGGCGGCAATGATGAACTCGTCTAGGAGAAGGGGGACTGGTCCGTAGCGTAGCGACCCACTGCCCACTAGGCAATAACTGAATACACATAACTGAAGATTCAAGATTTCAAACAAATAAGAAAGGGAGAACAATGAATAAGGTTCTCAAAGGCCTCGTCGCTGTGGCAGCCACCGCAGCGATGGCCGTCGCCGGTTTCGCCGGCGCCTCCACCGCTATGGCAGTAGATGGAAATACCGTTAATGTGACGGTTCCAGGTGCCGACTCGAATCTGAACGGTCACGCTTACACCGCATACCAGATTCTTTCTGGTACTCAGGCCACGTCCGGTGGCGCGCTTGGCGATGCTGCATGGGGTTCTGGTATTAATGACGCTGCCTTCCTGGAAGCGTTGAAGGCTGATATTACTATCGGCGAATATTTCATGAATGTGACCGACGCCAAGGGTTTCGCGGAGGCGCTTAGCAACACCGCCAACTTCCCGCACGACGGTGCTAATACTCGTCTCGTTGCCAAGATTGCCATGAAGAACACGAAGGGCGCCGGCACCGCTCTTGCTGCTGGCAGCAGCACTCAACTGGACAAGGGCTATTACCTGATTGTCGATTCCACTACCGATGGACAGACCGTGTACAACCCGGCTGTGCTCGCCATCACCAGCAACATCGAAATTGAGGACAAGACTGACGTTCCGACTCTTGAGAAGAAGGTCCAGGAGAACAAGAAGGATACCACTGACGATACCGCTTATGGCTCCAAGTTCAACGATGTGGCCGACTACAACATCGGCGACGAAGTTCCGTTCCACCTGATCGGTTCTGTGCCGGACATGAGCCAGTACGAGACCTACACCTACAAGTTCACCGATACCTTCGATAAGGGCTTCGACGCGGTGAATACCAATAATGTCAAGGTCTATCTGTCCAACGATAAGAAGCTTGATCTTGAAGGCGAAAGCCCGGATACAGATATCACTTCGTACTTCTCCGGTACAAACGGCAGCATCCAGTACACCGCTGCTACTGAGGCACAGGGGGAGGCTGCGGGAACCAAGGCAACTCTGACGGTCTCTACCAAGGACTTGAAGAAGGCAGCCACCTACAGCAAGAGCCAGCCACAGTATGTGATTGTGTCCTACACCGCCAAGCTGAACGCAAAAGCTGAGATCGGTCTGCCGGGCAATGTGAATGAGGCCTACCTTACTTACTCCAACAAGCCTGATCAGTCCGGCACTGGTAACAACAACACCAACGACACTCCTCACGATAAGGTCATCGTCTTCACCTACGGTCTCGACGTCACCAAGGTTGATTCCAAGGATGGCAACACGAAGCTGAAGGACGCCGAGTTCAAGCTGAAGAATTCCGATAACAAGTGGGCCACCATTACGGATGGAAAGGTCACTGGCTGGACAACTACTGAGAATGATGGTTCTGTTCTGAAGTCTGATGCAGAAGGCAACTTCAAGGTTACCGGTCTCGACGATGGTACGTACACTCTTGTGGAAACCAAGGCTCCGGCAGGCTACAACCTCCCGGCCGATGGCTTCTCCGTTACGCTGAAGGCAACTACTGCGAACGACCAAACTTGGGATGGAACTGCTAACACAGCTCTGACCGACCTTGCCGTCAAGGTCGATCAGACTAATGGCACTGGCAACGTCGACACTGGTCTTGGTGCAATCACCATCAAGAACACTCAGGGCTCCTCGCTGCCGTCCACCGGTGGCATGGGCACTGTGCTGCTGTACGTGGCTGGCATCGCCGTG
>ENA-OOXT01001644-OOXT01001644.1-human-gut-metagenome-genome-assembly--contig:-NODE-1644-length-13892-cov-1.971020_pt1 | contig 13892 bp, 9 predicted proteins | sample MGYA00241590_ERZ501349 | MGnify/ENA primary metagenome ERZ501349 (study PRJEB25962, sample SAMEA2042838) | human gut metagenome | biome: human gut; feature: human-associated habitat; material: faeces...
CTTACATACTTCGATGACCAGAAGAATGAGAAATATCTGCCATACGTTATCGAGCCATCACTCGGTGCAGACCGTGTAGTACTCGCTTTCCTTTGTGCAGCTTATGATGAGGAGGATATCGGTACACCGGAGAAACCGGATGTAAGAACAGTATTCCATTTCCATCCTGCACTTGCACCTGTAAAGATTGGAGTACTTCCGCTGTCAAAGAAGCTCAATGAGAGTGCTGAAAAGGTATTTGCACAGCTTTCAAAGACATACAACTGTGAGTATGATGACAGAGGAACAATCGGAAAGAGATATCGTCGTCAGGATGAAATCGGAACACCATTCTGCGTGACATATGATTTCGACTCAGAGGAAGACCATTGCGTAACAGTACGTGATCGTGACACAATGGAGCAGGAGCGTATCGCAATTGATGAGCTTGATGCTTATTTTGCAAAGAAATTTGAATTCTAATTTTGTGAGAAATGACGAAAAATTTTACGAAAAAAAGCTAAAAAGAAGCGTATAAAGTTTTTTCGGAATATAGATTTGTGAAAACATACAAAATTAGGAATTAAGTAACAAAAAACATATCAGAAATCAAATTTCGTGATATAATATAGATGACAAATGACAACCAAAGATATAGTAAGCTATTCTTTGGTTGTTCTGATATATGGAGATTATGAATATGGAAGCAAAAGAATTAAAGAAGCTGAGCAGAAGTGAGCTGCTAGAGATGCTTTTAGACAGAAGTAAAGAGGTTGAACACTTAAGAAAAGAGCTTGACGAGACAAAAAAACATATTCAGACACTTGAGCGTGAGGTAAAGACATCTGGTGATATCAATGCTGCAATTAATAAACTCACGTCAGCAACAGAGGAAATCCAGAAATTTGCCGCCGTAATATCCATGGCTTCAAATAATCTGACAAGAAAATAATATAGAAGCAATATTTTGTGGTTATGAAATGGATTATTGGACAAAAGAATGATAGAAAAAATATATAAAAAGGCAATATATGCTCTGGCAAGAGTTGCCGTAAAGTACATTGAGCTAAGAAAAAAAAGAGAACAGAAGAAAATTAAGCAGAATAAATCAGCTAACCTCACAAATTCGACAAAAAGCTGCACAGATGCTGAATACAATAAAAAGGTAGTTGCAGAGATTAATCATAACAATACTGCAGCTGTTGCAGAAAGCAAAAATAATATTGATGTAGTGGATTTAAGCAAAGACGAGGAGCTGAAGGATGTCGAACAGAAACCACTTACCAATGAGGATAAGCTTGATTTACTTTTGGCACAGATGATGGAAACATCTGTTAAGTCATCTGAAAAAGTAACGCAGGTACATAAGCAGACCCAAAATGTTGATGAAAATATATCACAGGAAATAGCGGAAATAATTCCGGTTAAATATGTAACACCGGCGCCAGACATAACTCCTGATATAGAAAAAAATATTGAAATAGAGAAGGAATTTCAGCAGACTAAAAAAGAAAACCGGCCGGAGGATATATCTGTACATATAGAAAAGGAAATATCAAGGAAGGCTTCAGAAGAAAACAGAGTAGAGAATAAAGAAATTGAGAATAAAAGTGCTGAGAAGACTGAAGATAGATCGGGCTATCGCAGTATCATGACAGACGACTATGACCGTTATAGCGATGATCTTGGCATAAAGGAGCTGCGTCAGGAACTGAGAAGAGTGAAGTATAACAACAAATTTGCAGCAACACTCTTCAATACCGTAGGAACACTTGTGGTAGTGGCAGCGGCAGCAATATTGGTCGCAAACCTGTGGCTTCCTATTTTGAAGGTGACCGGAACATCTATGTCACCGACGTTACAGGAGGGACAGGTGCTTATGGCATCAAAGGGGCATGACTTTAAAACAGGAGATGTCATAGCTTTTTATTACAATAACAAGATACTTGTAAAAAGAGTTATTGCGATGCCGGGTGACTGGGTCAATATATCAGAGGATGGCACGGTTTACGTAAACGATATTGCAATTGACGAGCCGTATTTGAAGGAAAAGGCTTTAGGAGACTGCAATATAGAGCTCCCTTATCAGGTTCCTGAGTCGAAAATTTTTGTGATGGGCGATAACAGAAGCGTATCACTTGACTCAAGAAATACAGCTATAGGCTGTATCTCAGAGGAACAGGTAGTCGGAAGAGTCACATTTGCCATATGGCCATTGTCTAAAATTGGCAAAGTTGACTAAAAATATTTAGCTTTTTTTAGTAAAAAAGTAGAAAAATCAGATTTATGGTCCCGTGTGACCGCTGTGTGACCAAAAAGGTGTAATATGTTAGCTGAACGATTAAGATATTAAGCAAATGGAATTATATAACTCTATGAAAGGAGGATGCAGAATGGATAAGGATATGGAACGTCTCGGCAAAGAACGGCTTAAAAGAGTGAGAAGACGTAGACAGCTTGCTACGTTTATTATTTCAATGGCTGTTATTGTGCTGGGCATTACTGCGTACAGACTTATACAACCTGCATCTGCAGAAGATCAGAACAAGTACGAGTTCGAGGTGGATGGACAGAAGGAAACATATACCAATCTGGGGAAGCTTAAAAATCCTCCGGTGGTGAAGCTTGAAGGTGATCAGCCTGAAGTAGAATGGGATGGAAAGACATTTAATTATAAGGTTGATATGTCTTTCGCCATAGGCGAGGGTGAGTTCAAGGATGAAAGCGGAAATATAATTAAGAATTATTATATGACTTATGGACAGGATATATCTATTCCTGATGCGGTTTGTGATGGCTGGCATTCATATACAGACGAAAGCGGCAATAAGTTTTGTAATTATCGCTTTATAAAAAACAATGATGGTACATTTTCTGTATTGATTAAATTTGCTGATGATTACATACAAAGCAACACTACTGAAATTAAAGGTGGTGCGACATTTGGCGCAAGTGGCTATAGTGAAGTTAAGGACAATGGTGATGTTGTTGTTAAGATAGGCGGAGATGCTACATTAGATATAAGCAAGGAATATATCCATTGGGATAAGAACCACAGCGCTAATTATGATATTACCGTTAAAAAGTCAAATACAACAGATAATACGCTTAAGAAAGATGACAATGGCAAATATGCTGAGTATGTTGTTGATGTTTCATCTGAAAAAGGTACACCGGATGTTATTACTTTAAATGATGTGTTGGAGGCCGGCAAAATGTCTGTTGATACATCAAAGTTTACTTACACAATAACTAAAAACGGACAGCAGGTTGGTGGTGAATATACTGCTAATGTTACGGCTTCTTCGAATAATGACAATAATAATCATAAATATAATCTTACAGCAACGCTGCCTAAGCTTAATGCCGGTGAAAGCTGCCAGATAAAATACAAGTATTATTATGACACATCTCTTTGCGATAGTGGAAATGAGTCACAGGCGTCTAACAAGGTTACCGGTGAATCAATAAATAAAAAGTCTAATGAAAAGGTTATTGATACATCAAGCAGTGTTATTAAATACACGAGAGATGATCTTGATAAAACAGGTGCATACGACTCAGACAGTCAGACTGTCAAGTGGACAATCACTGTTAATAAAGAAAGAAATGATATTGTTGGGGCTGTACTGACAGATAACTGCCTTAAGGATGCAAAGAATTTTAAAATAAGCTCTGAACAGGATACCGACTGTAAAGGTGCTGAAATCCAAAAGGACAAAGAAGGCAAGATTAGCGGTATTAACTTTGTGGCTATAGATAATAAAAATGACAGTACATATGTTATTACATATGAAACATCTGTCACACCACAAAGCTATGACCAGCCTGTTAATAATCAGGTTAATTTCAATAACAAAGAGATATCGTTTAGCAAATGGGCCGGAGTAAATGTTCCGGGAACTCATAGAGATGTAAAAGTTACAAAGAACTTGACTGCCCATAATGAAGAGACTGAGAATAACAGGTATGAGCTCAGTTGGGAATCGACATTTACCATTCCTTCAACCGGAGCGGATGCAGGGGCTTGGTTTGTTGATGAACTGACAAATAATACTTCAGACAATACGGCTCATTATATGACTTATCAGCAGGTTAAAGATGTATTTGATAAGGCAAAAAACATTTTTGGCGATACGATATATAATTTTAAAGTAAAATCCGGCGATCATGAGTATGATTTTTATTCTCTTAATAGCGAAACGGATGCTAAGTTTACCAGATTTTCGTTTGAGTTTAAAGATAAGTTTGTACCTTCTAATAGCAATAAAGATGGTTATAAAGTAACTTTAAAATATAAATCATATGCAGACTATTCAGCAGGTGGCGAACTCGAGTTTAAGAACAACGTAAATTTCTGGAATGTTAATGCAAATGACTCTTTTAAAACGACAAAAGATATTAAATCATCAATTGTTAAGAGTGATGGAAATAACAATACAGCAGATACATATGTAAAGACCACTGATTCAGGATATGACGGAACGCTCACATGGATTGTAATGGTTACAATGGATAAAAATGCAACCAAATATACAATCACTGATAATATGCCGGAGGGCATCAGCGTACAAAATGTTACTGTAAAGTTAAAATACAATAATTCAGACCAAGGTTTTACATACCCTACATTGGATGGCAAGAGCTATAAAGTAGAAAATTTAAATGGCAAAAATTACTATTCTGAGGGAATTAATACTTCATGTAAAAAAGATACAAGCAATGGTCGTGAGGTAATAACTACAACTGTAGAAAAGCCAAAAGATGCAGAGGTTCGTGGCTGGGGAGAAGGTTCTAAAATTTTCCTTGTTTACAAATGTAAGGCTGATAGTGCTGAAACCCTGGAGGCAGGAAAGGAGCTTGTGTACAAGAATACAGCTTCTGCTAAATCGGACAATAATGATAAGATTGGTGAATCTAGCCAGACACAGATAATATCAAAACCAAAGCAGGATAATGAAAATATTCCGGATTCAGGAGATAAAGTTATAAGCAAAAACGGAAGCTGGAATGATGATGAACATAAGTTGAATTATACTGTTCTTATAAATCCGGAGGGCAAGACATATCTGGATGGTGGTAGGCCATTAAATTTAAAAGATGTTTTGTCGTACAAAAAAATAACTTATGAAAATGCTAGGGTAAGCTGGCAGGTGGATTTGATGCCTGGTACAGTTAAGTTCAGAGAGGCTATCAAGCAGGACGATGGAACATACAAACCTGGTGAGGTGATATCTGACTGTAAATGGACATATGATTCACAGGAAGCATCAAATGAATGGGAGTATTCAAGCAAAACAATAAATGCTATTGTCCCTGATGGAAAAGCTATAATGTTGACATACACTTATAGTGTAAAGGGTGATTTGCTACAGGAGTATAATGATTCAAAACCTAAATTTAATGTATCTAATGCCGTTTCACTGGAAGGTGTTGATAATAGTAAAACAGATATTAACACTCAATTAGAGTACACTAAATCTTATTCTTCGTTTTATGTATATAAGAATAATTCGTTTATTCTTTATAAGACAGAAGAGGGAAATAACGGAAAGTTATTGCCGAATGCAGAGTTTGATGTTTACAAATATGATCCAAACAGTACAGATACTACGAAAACACCAGAAGGATATGTCTATGTTAATAAATATGTTACCGATGATAAAGGTAAGATAGAGATTGTCTTTAATAAAAATTCAATGACATATAACACACAGTATTATGTTGTTGAGACAAAGGCTCCTAGTGGCTATGTTCTTCCAGAAGAACCGGAAAAAACATATTTCTACTTTAGTTCGCTGGATAAAGATAAATATCCTGTGGCAGCTCCAAATAACAGCTTAACAGGAAAATGTCTGGCAAACAATTATGATATAGTATATATCGGTGATGAGACTATTCCAACAACAGAAATTTCTGTTGAAAAAAATTGGGTTGATTCCAATAACAAAACTATAAATAAGACAGATGGAAGTATTTATTTACAGTTACATCGGGTGGATTCATCAGGAAATGATGATAAATACGGTGATACCGTAGAAGTGACACCGGATAAAGATGGAAACTGGTCTTATAAATTCAAAGACCTTCCTACGAAAAAGACAGATAATATAGGTCATATAACAGGCGAAACCTATAAGTATTATGTTACAGAGGTTGGAATAAATCAGAACAACAGTATGTCAGGCTATGATGTTTCTTATGTATTTAAGAATACAGATGGAACAGTGATTAACAGAACTGATGCCAATGTGGCACCGGGAAAGAATATGGCTGTTGACTCAGGTACTATTGAGATTACAAATAAGCTCAATGAGTATAAGCTTCCTGAAACAGGTGGAAGCGGTAACAGATGGTTGTATATGTTAAGTGGAGTTGTGCTTATTGCGATAGCTACAATAACACTTTTCTATAAAAAACAAAAAGTATTATAAAAAAAGGAGAATGCGAAATGAAAACAATCAAACGAAGCATTGCATTAGTGCTTGCTATGATTCTTACACTTGCAATGAGTGTAACTGTATTTGCAGCACCAAACGCAGATCAAAACACATTCAGTCTTACACTTAACAAGGCTGTCAAAGGACACACTTATGAGGCTTATCAGATTTTATCTGGTGATTTATCAGCAGATAAAGCAACTCTTTCTAACATAAAGTGGGGAGAGGGCATTACAGAAGCAGGACAGACTGCTCTCGGCGGTGATGCTGCTAGTTCTGCTGAAAAACTCGGTGGTTTTGGTAACAACTCTTCAGAGCTTAAAGAGCAGGCGCAGATTATTGGTGCAAACTTAGCATCAGCATCAGGCTCAGTTACAGTAACAGATCCGGATGCAAAGAATGTAATCAGCAACCTTAAGCCAGGTTACTACCTTATCAAAGATCAGGATAATTCTTTACAGGGTCAGGAATCTTACACAGAGTTCATTCTTCATATTACAGATGATGTAGTTGCAAATGTAAAGGCAGATGTTCCTTCTGTAGAGAAGAAGGTTAAGGATACAAACGACACAACAGGCGTGACAACAGATTGGCAGGATTCAGCCGATTACGATATCGGAGATGATGTTCCATTCCAGCTCACAGCTACATTAGCAAACAACATTGAAAGCTACAAGGCATACTCTCTCGAGTTTGATGATACTCTTTCAAAAGGACTTGACTACAACAATGATGCAGTAATTAAATTAGGTGAGAAGGATGTTACAGATTATTTCACACCTAGCTATGATGCAACAGCTAAGACACTTACATTTACATGTGACAATATCTTAGCATTTGGCGCTAAAAACTCAGATCAGATTGTTGTTGAGTATACAGCAAAGCTTAACGAGAATGCGGTAATCGGCGCAGCCGGAAACCCAAATAAAGTTAGTCTTAAGTTCTCTAACAACCCTAACAATGGTGGTGAGGGAGACAGAGGTACGACTCCTGAAGACAAGGTTATCGTATTTACTTACAAGTTAACTGTAAACAAGGTTGACAAAGATAATAAGCCACTTACAGGTGCAGAGTTCTCACTTTTCAAGAAAGTAAAGGTTGACGGACAAGAGGAGCTTAAGCTTGTAGAGGTTAAGAAGATTCTTTCTACTAATACAGAGGGAACAGTATTCGGATTCACAGGCTTAGATGATGGTACATACGTATTACGCGAGACAAAGACACCTGACGGATACAACTCAATCGAGGATCAGACATTTACAATTTCTGCAAAGCATGACGAGTCTAGTGATAATCCAACGCTTACAGATCTTACAGGAGATGTAGCATCTGGTTCAATTATTGATTTAGGTGTTAAGCTTGATAAGGGTGAGTTATCTACAAATGTAGTAAACAACAAGGGTTCAGTTCTTCCTTCAACTGGTGGTGCCGGACGTGTAGCAATCTACGTAATTGGTGCTATCTTAGTTATCGGTGGTGGAATTGTTCTTGTAACAAAGAAGCGTGTTAGATAATTAATATCTGACTGGCACTATTTAGTTTTAAATATTATGCTGCCACAGGTTATAAATCTGTGGCAGCTATAATAGATTTTATTTAGAGTTTATGTAACAGTAAGGAGAGCACTATGAAAAGACGTTTATCTACTATTCTTTTTGGCGTAGTGTTTATCGCAGGGTTGTCCTTACTGCTATATCCGACAGTAAGTGATTATTGGAATTCATTTCATCAGTCCAGAGCCATTGCAAGCTACGTTGATGCGGTAGACAACACGGATGAGCAAAAGCTTGATGAGATGCGAAAAGCTGCACAGGCATATAATGAGAAGCTTTTAAGTAAGCAGGATCGTTATGAAATGTCAGATCAGGATAAAGCAGAGTATGAAAGTCTTCTTGATGTATCTGGCACAGGAGTCATGGGCTATGTTGAGATTCCGTCCATCAATGTCTCATTGCCGATTTACCACGGCACAGACAATACAATACTTCAGATAGGTGTTGGCCATATTGAGGGCACATCGCTTCCGGTTGGCGGAGCAAGCACACATTGTGCTGTTTCAGGACACAGGGGACTTACGTCGTCTAAGCTATTTACGGATATTGACCAGATGGCGGAGGGGGACACATTTAAGCTGTATGTGCTTGGCGAGACACTGACCTACGAGGTTGATCAGATAAGGATTGTTTTGCCTGATGAGCTTAATGACTTAAAGATTGAGGAAGGTCAGGATTACTGTACACTTATCACATGTACACCGTATGGTGTGAATTCACACAGGCTTCTTATCAGGGGGCACAGGATTGCAAATGATGCACAGGGACTTATTGTCGAGGATGTAAAGCAGGTACAGCCGTTACATGAAGCCATAGTGCTTGGCATTCTGTTTCTGGTTTTGTATATTATAATTTGTAAGATACTTAGTAAAACGATATTGTATAGATTCAGATAGAATCAGGAAGGAGGAAAAATGCACAATAGTTTAAAAAGAGCTGTCAGTATAGCTATAGCAGCGATAACCTTGTTTTCTCTGCCATGTGGAAGCATTTTTGCAAGGACGCATATTGATATTGATAAGAAATGCTCTATAACAGTTGATATCCCTGATACATGGGAGGATTTGTATACTGTGGATTTTCCCGTAGAGCTTTACAGAGTGGCAGATGTAGATGAGAACGATGTATACACTGCAACGAAGCAGTTTGATGAGCTGGCTAAATCTATATCAGATATCAGCAGTAAAACTACCGCAGATGACTGGGAAAAGATGGCAAAGACAGCTGCGGACATTGCAGACAAAGGTTCTTTGACAGCAGATGAGGCAATAGATGTTTCAAACGGAAGGGGAAACGTCACAGGCGTTAAGACGGGACTGTATCTGGTGTATGCAAAGCCGGCTAATTCGGCAAGATTTGGATACACATTTGTGCCGTATCTGGTTTCGGCTCCTAATAATGAGTTTGCTATGACAGGAAGCGGCTCAGATTCATGGATATATGATGATATCGATATCGAGCTGAAGCCTGAACAGACCGGGCTTATGGGAAGCTTACAGATTAATAAGACATTAAAGACATACAATACAGCACTCGGTGAGCCGGTGTTTGCATTTGATGTTGAGGCCTACGACAGGGATGGTAATGTGGTGTTTTCAGATATCGCATCAATCAGATTTGACAGTACAGGGGCTAAGAGCGTAGTTATTGACAATATTCCGGCAGGTTCAAGGGTGATAGTAAAGGAGGTATATGCCGCTGGCAGTTATCAGGTGACCTCTTCAGACAGCATAGAGACACAGATTGTGGCCGGTGAGACCGCAGATGTTGATTTCACAAACGATTACAACGACAAATTGATTTATAGTACCGGTGTCGTAAACCATTTTGAGTATGACGGAACCGGATGGGAATGGGTGCAGAATTAATGAAAAAATTATCAGAGTCTTGTAAAAAACTTAATAGAAATCACCGTATTCTTGTATGTGCAGCCTTTGCTGCAACACTCATTGTCTGTGGTGTTTCAGTTAAACCGACACTGGCATATTTTACAACCTATGCTACGGCAAAGGGCGGTATCTCAGTAGATATCGGTCCTACAACTGATGTCAAGGAGAAGTTTAAGGACTGGAAGAAAACTATTGAGATTGAGAATACAGGAAAAGCAGACTGTTTTGTCAGGGTAAAGGTAATTGCAGCAAGCCAGTTTGATATAGAGGCATCAGGCTCAAACTGGAGCCTTTCAGATGATGGCTACTGGTATTACAGTCAGGTAGTGCCGGTTGGTGGTAAAACCGAGCCGATTGTTGCAGCTATCACAGTTAGTGAAAAGGTAAAGACCAGCTTCAATGTAGTTGTGGTTCAAGAGTGTGCTCCTGTCACATATGATGAGAATGGCAATCCGTGTGTCGCACCTGATGCAAAATGGGATGCGACAGCACAATATGATAAAGAGGAGGGCGAAGAGTAATGAAGAGAAAACTTCCAATTATACTTGTAGCATCCTCTGCGATAATGCTTGCAGCATCGACGATTGGATCTACAAAAGCGACTCTTACATATATGAGTGATAATTATCTGGCTCAGATTGACATCAAATCCATCGGTGTTACTTTGACTGAGAATGGCAATGATGTGAGCTGGCGTGATTATAAGCATAAGGATGATGACTGGAGCGAGGCAACAGGAGTGCTGCTTGGAGATATGCTAAAGAATGCCGGAGATGAAAAACTGATTCTCGACAAAAAGTACGATGAGAAGCTTGCTGTCAAAAACAGCGGCTCGATAGATGAGTATGTGAGAGTGACTGTGCAGCATTACTGGGCAGATAAGGAGACAGGTGATAAGCTTTCAAAACTTGATCCATCAAAGATACAGATTGACTTTACAAACGATGGCTGGACAGAGGATAAGAGTGCTGAGACTACAGAGCGAAATGTATTTTACTACAATTCTATTTTAAAAAAAGGTCAGACATCCACTGATTTTACAGACAAAATCAGTATATCCGGCGATATTGCAGCCATTGTGGGTCAGACATCACAGACTGATGATAACGGACTTACAACCATCACTACTACCTATGAATATGATGGTGCGCAATTTGTGCTGGAGGCAACTGTTGATGCAGTACAGACACACAATGCAAAGGACGCAATTAAGAGTGCGTGGGGTGTTGATGTAAATATATCAGATGACGGGGCACTTAGCTTAGAGTAAAGGAGGACAATATGAAAAAATTTATCGCATTATTATCATGCATGTTGTTTATCCTTGGTTCGATAGGCACTGTATTTGCAGATGAGAATACTACTACAGCCGGCTCATGTGAGTTTACCGGCAAGGAGATGGTCAGTTCGTTCGATTCAAATAAAATAGCAGCCTCTGTCTCACAGATGGAGCCGGGAGATTCTGTCACATTTTCCGTTGATATAAAGAATAACAGCAGTATTTCGACGAAATGGTATATGTCCAATGATGTATTAAAGAGTCTTGAGGATACACAGGCTGTTGCTGAAAATGGTGGATACTCATATATTCTTACTTTCGTAGGACCAGATGGAAAAGAGGACACTATATACAGCAGCACCAGCGTAGGTGGTGAGAAGGAGACAACAGCCGGAAAAGGACTCAATGAGGCTACAAACTCTCTGGATAAGTTCTTTTATTTAAAGACATTAGAGCCCGGAGAGGGAGGCAGCGTAAAGCTTTTAGTAGGGCTTGACGGAGAGAGTCAGGGTAATATATATCAGGATACACTCGCAAAGCTTATGATGAACTTTGCGGTAGAGGATAACTCTGATCCAACTTTATCAAATCCACCAACATTTATAACTACAACAAGCAAAGTAAAGACCGGAGATATCTGGTCAATAGCGTCAGCTGTAGTGTTTGTGATTGGTATTATTTTGATGATACTGGCTTTCGTAAGTGACAGAAAGGGGGCTAAGCAAAATGAAAAGATTGCTTAAATATTTTCTTGCAGCTCTTGTTGTCATAACCGGTGTTTTCTCACAGACAGCAGATGCAAAGGCATTTTCATATACATACACTGTTTCCTTCTCAGCCGGAGGTCAGGGAAGCATAAACGGTGGTGTGCAGGTACGAAAGGCATCAGGCAATGAGGCTTCGGTTTCTGTTTCTGCTAAAGGAGACAAAATAATTGTCACAGGTCTTGAATATGGAGATGTCATCAGCTGTGATGCACAGGGCAGTGTGGCACTTAATGAAAACAGCAAGTACTACGTAAAGGGAATCAGATTAAGCGGCCGTGACAATAATACGGTTGCACAGTCGGCTTTTCTCGTATCGGGAGATCAGGACTATGTTGTTGCATATGGCATACCGGGCGAGCTTGCTGAGTATACAGTCAACTATGTGGATAAAGATGGCAATAAGCTTGCAGAAAGCCGTACCTATTATGGTAATGTGGGCGATGAGCCGGTTATAGCTTATCTGTATATAGATGGATATATTCCGGACAGCTATAATCAGACAGGAAAGCTGTCGTCAAATGCGTCAGAAAACGTGTTCAACTTTGTATATTCAAGGGCTGCATCAAGCATGGCTGCTGCCGGAAATGGAGCAAATGACAATACTGCGGCAGGCGGAAATCAGGCAGCCGCAGGAGCTGCAAATGCAGCTGGGGCAGCTAATACAGCGGGCAATGCAGCAGGAGCGGCAAATAACGGAGCTGCAGATGGAGCAAATGCCGCAAACACAATAGTGCCTGACGGACAGAATGATCCGCAGGATGGAATCCAGGCACCGCAGGCACAGCCAAATACTGATATAGCAGATGAGCAGGTAACGTCGTCAATTAGTGATCAAAACATGAAAACAGGGGAACAGAAAGTAGAATATGATATGACATTAAAGTTACCTGCTGACAATGGCATAATGCTATGCGATAGCGTAACTAATGAACAGGAAGAATCGAGCATTCGTGCCAAAATTAAACTTACATATTCTTGGGCAAATAATAAAAATGATATTAAAATATCGAATGTAAGTGGTTCGTGGGAATGTACTAGCAGCAAATATTCTATGTCATTCTCGAATAGGACAGTTGGAGTAAATGATGGCAGACCGTTAGGGACAGGTAAATCTATAACCGAACATCCAACTTCGAACACTTTTTCATATAATACAGGCTGGGGATATGTACAATATAATCCGCAATCAACTACTGCTATGACAGGACCACGTGCATATTCTGAAGCAACTGGAAGTATTAATGGAATGGGTGGATCTTATACTATTTTTGTTACAGTGGATATCAATCGGAATTGATGTTTCATTAATATGACATTTAGAAAGGGGAAGATATGAAGAATGTATTCTCACGTTACTATAAAATAATATTCTCCAGTATTATCCTTGTTACGTTACTGGCACTGCGAGAAAACTATGTAGCTTTTGACGAAATGACGGGAATACGATCAGTTATACGTATGCTGTTATATACAGCCTGGGGAGGAGTGCTATCGACAAAGATTCGACGGAACAGAGTTGAAGGAGTGGAGTATGTTTGCTTTGCTATTTTCGGCTTTGTTGCGTTGAACATATTAATTCCCATTTGGGAATTTCAAAGAAATCTTTATCTCTTTATCATAGCAATTCCTGGATTCGATAGTATTGTATTCCTGCTCACTGGACTGCTGGCTGGTTATATATGGGGACCAACTGAAAAAAATGACAAAGAGGTTGAGGAATTGTAACTAATATTGAAAAATGCATATCGAATGAAAAGAGAGGGGATTTTCATAGAATCTTAAAAATATCCTTGTTTTAGGATTAGGTATGCTGTTTCTTTTTATGCTTTTCTTTGTATTTTAATGGATTGTAAGATGAAAGCGTTATATTATACCCTCTGTCTCTTAATAGCAGACAGAGGGTATAACTTTTAGATAGTATTGTGATAAAAACAATAATTTTGATAAGCTTCTCAAATATTCTGCTTCACAATTCGTGAAATCAG
>ENA-OOXT01001646-OOXT01001646.1-human-gut-metagenome-genome-assembly--contig:-NODE-1646-length-13888-cov-2.320393_pt1 | contig 13888 bp, 14 predicted proteins | sample MGYA00241590_ERZ501349 | MGnify/ENA primary metagenome ERZ501349 (study PRJEB25962, sample SAMEA2042838) | human gut metagenome | biome: human gut; feature: human-associated habitat; material: faeces...
AAAAATCGTACCACAACAAAACCCACGCCGAAATCTCTCTTTTTAAACGATTTCAACGCCCGTCGCGGAATTGATACACCAAATAGCAACTCTATGGTAAGCGACGGTAATTATTCTGTCCGAATCCGCAAAAGGGAACGAACAATCGGGCAAAATCTTCACGCCCGATATAACGAGAGATTAAACGATATCAAACGCCTAACTCTCGTATTTAGTATTATACCGGAAATCAAACCCGTTGTCAAGCAAATACGAACAAATGTTCTTGTTTTTATTTTCGCTAAAGCGATAGTTTCTTCTTGACTGAAAGGCAAGAAAATGTTAAAATAAAGATAAGCAAATGTTAGACGGAGTGCAAGTATGACTTATTCAGAAAAAATCAAGTCGGCAAGAGAAAATTTATTGATGACGCAAGAAGAAATTGCCGCAGAACTCGGCGTTACACCCATTACCGTTTGCAGATGGGAAACAGGCAAAACCGAGCCGAGCATAAAAGCAAAAAAGGCTTTTCGCGATTTATGCGAACGGAAAGGCTTAACTTTCGGCAAAAATAATGGCTAACACGAAAGGACAGATTTCCCGAAACATGAAAAGCAACAAAGACAAAGACACCAAACCCGAATTGTTGCTTAGAAAGGAATTATGGCGGCGCGGACTTCGCTACCGTAAAAACTATAAAGAGTTGTACGGCAAACCCGATATTGTATTCCTTGGAGCAAGAATCGCTGTTTTCGTTGACGGGAAAATGTGGCACGGTTATGATTGGGAACACCAAAAAGATGATTTTAAAAGTCGTCGCGATTATTGGATTCCTAAAATCGAGCGTAATATCGAACATGACTACGAGGTCACGCAGGAACTTATTTCACTTGATTGGCTCGTAATGCGCTTTTGGGATTTCGAAATCAAAAAGAATCTTCGAGAATGCGCAGATAAAATCGAACATGCTTATAACAACAGAAAAAACGGTTGACTCAACTTACAAAAAACGGAGAATAAAAATGTTAAAAAGTATTGATTTATTCGCAGGTATCGGCGGCATTCGGCTCGGTTTCGAAAATGCTTTCGGCGACGAATTGAAAACGGTATTCGTCAGCGAATGGGACGAATACGCTCAAAAAACATATAAGGCGAATTTCCACGACGATTTCGAAATCGCCGGCGATATAACGAAAATTAAAGAAACGGATATTCCCGACTTCGATATTTGTCTTGCTGGATTTCCTTGCCAGGCTTTCAGTCTTGCCGGACAACGTAAAGGATTTAAGGACGATTACAAAGGAATGTCGCGCGGCACATTGTTTTTCGACGTGGCGAGAATTTGCGCCGAAAAAAAACCTAAGGTAATCTTCTGTGAAAACGTAAAAGGTCTGACTATTCACGACAAAGGCAGAACTTTCGAGATTATCACCGAAACGCTTAAAGAAATCGGTTACACTCCGTTCGAACAAATATTAAACAGCCGCAATTTCGGCGTTCCGCAAAACAGAGAACGTATTTACATTGTAGCATTCAGAAACGATATTGCACCGAAAAAATTTATCTTCCCCGCGAAAACCGACGACACCAAACGTATTCGCGATATTATGGAAGAAAACCCCGTTCCCGCGAAATATTATCTCAGCACCTGCTATATGGATACGCTTATCAGACATAAAGAACGTCACGCGGCGAAAGGACACGGTTTCGGATATGAAATTCGAGATCTCGACGATGTATCGGGTGCAATCGTTTGCGGCGGTATGGGCAGAGAAAGAAATTTGATTGTAGACAAAAGACAGACGAATTTAACGCCTACCACCCACATTAAGGGCGAAATCAATAAAGACGGCATTCGGAAAATGACTCCGAGAGAATGGGCGAGACTGCAAGGCTTTCCGGACGATTACAAACTCGTTTTGGCGGACGTTCATCTTTACAAGCAATTCGGGAACAGCGTAACGGTTCCCGTAATACAAGCAATAGCGGAAAAAATCAAAGAGGTACTCGATAAAAATGACTGAATCGATAAAGGGAAAGAAACTGAATAAAGGCGAATGGGCGGAATTTTACGTTATGTTGAAATTGCTCGGCGAAGGCAAATTATATACCGCGGACAAGTTACTGCAAAAAAATTATAAGAGTTATCTCGATATTTTAAAAGTAATTCGCCAAGAATGCGCGAGTCAAGTTTTAGAATATATCATCGACGAAGAAAAATCTACGGTTACAATTAAACCGCAAGATTCCAAAGAAGTATTTGCCGTTATTCCCACAAGCGAATTTAACGAAAATGCCACAACTTTATTCGATAATATCAAAAAAGCACGCGGCAATTCCGTTCCCGCTCCCGATTCGGTATGCGATTTTGCAAGCGTAATATATGTAAGCAAACCGAAAGCACCCGCCGTTCAGGCATTGAAAAAACAATTTGGCGGCAAAAACGATATATTTATCGAAGTAAGAGACGGACAAACCGCCATCGTGTCCATATTGGGCTTTTCGATTAAATCGAAATTCGGACAAAACCCTACTCTTTTTAATGCCGGTTCTTCTTCTCAATATCTTTATAAACTTACTGGTTGCAACGATGCAATGATGGAAGAATTTAACGCGATATCGGAAAAAGACGGTCGCGGTTGGTCAAAATGCAAGGAATATTTATCAAGTCATTTAGTATCGACCGAGTTCGCAAAAACGCAAAATCCCATTTATGCAAACAATTTATTTCTTATCAGAGAATCGATGGCTAAAATTATGGCTTGGTGCGTAAAAGACAGATTGCTTTCCGCCAACGACAACCATAACGTAAAAGAAACGGTAGAAAGAATGGCGGAAGAAAATCCGCTTAACGTTACGAACCCGCAGGTTTATTACGAAAAGGCGTTAAAAGACTTTTTAATCGCAGGCTTTACGGGAATGACCGCGGGAAAAGTTTGGGACGGAAAAGAACAAGTCAACGGCGGATACATAGTCGTAATGGACGACGGCGACATTCTCTGCTATCACTCTAACGACAGAGAATCTTTCAGAGATTATTTGTACAGAAACACATTTTTTGAATATGTTAGCGCCGACAAATACGCGTGGAGTCGAATTCAGAAAATCGGCGGAGAATATTATTTACCGCTTAACGTGTCGGTCAGATTCAACTCAAAAACAAGATAATGCGAGTATGCAGTTTATTTTGCGGAATCGGCGGAATAGACCTTGCCTTTACGCAAGCCGGGCATGAAATCGTATGGGCTAACGATATAGATAAATACGCTTGTATGACCTATCGGCACAATTTCCCCGATGCGGTTTTGGTCGAAGGCGATATTCGCGCAATCGATAAATATGATATCCCAGATTTCGATATACTTGCGGCAGGGTTCCCTTGCCAACCGTTTTCGGTTTGCGGAAAACAAAAAGGCTTTTCGGACGAACGAGGAAATTTGTTCTTTGAAATCGGAAAAGTAATCGATGCGAAACACCCGTCCATCGTATTTTTGGAGAATGTGGCAAATCTTACCGAACACGACCACGGTAAAACGTTCAACGTTATTCATAACGAACTTGCGGGGCGCGGATATTTTATTCGTTATTTGATTGCGGATGCTTGCGATTACGGCATTCCCCAACATAGAACGAGAACCTATATCGTTGCATTTTCGGACAGAACCGCCTGTGAAATATTTGCGTTTCCGGAAAAAGTTCCGCTCGAAAAACGAATAACCGATATTATCGATGTAACCGTAAAAGCAGACGATAAATATTACTATTCGCCCGATTCAGCGAAGTATCAGCGTTTAAGCAGATATATAACTGACAAAAAACAGTTGTATCGATTTGCGGATTACGGTATTCAATCGAGTAAAGACGGCATATCGTTTACGCTCAAAGCGAATATGGGAACGTATTGCGACCGCGTGCCGATTATAAAAGATAATTTTGGCATACGAAATATCACGCCGACGGAATGTCTTGCATTACAAGGTTTTCCGAAAGACTTCTCTTTTACCCTTTCCGTTCCCGAGAGAGAACAATATAAACAAGCGGGAAATACTGTATGCGTAGGAATAATAGAAAAAATAATTAGGTGTATTACAAAAGATGAATAAAAAATTTAAATTGCCGACAAAATCCGACTTAAAGAGTCGTACATCTACTATCAGTAATGCTTTTGCAATAGCTATTACTCCGTATATTTATCCTTCATTAAATGAAATTGAACACTTTTTAAAGGAATTACATCTTGAACAAGGACAATGTGCATATTGTTTAGGCAAAGCAAACGCAATGGATCATGTAAAACCTTTAGTTACAGGTGGACTACCAACCGGATATATTACTGAAATTCGAAATTTAGTTCCTTGCTGTTCAGCTTGTAACAGCGCAAAAGGTGCACAGGATTTTAGGGCTTGGTACAAAAGCGAAAAAAATATTAAGCGATTGCACTCTGAGGGATTAACCGATACTGAAATTGATGAGCGTTTTAATATCGTTTCACAATATATTGATAAAATTCCTGCGCCTATTGATTACAAAACAATACTTGGCGATAACTTGTGGAATGAATTTCTACATAGAAAAGAAGAAATGGTGCGTCTTCTAAAAGAAGATCAATTGTTTTGCGATGAATTAAGTGCTATAATTAAAAACAAAATCGATTCGGAGAATAATTGATATGCCTTTTGAAGTAATAGATTTGTTTTGCGGAGTCGGAGGGCTTACATGCGGAATGCGACAGGCAGGCTTTCATGTTGTAGCCGGATTCGATAATGATCAGACATGCGAATATACATATAGCCACAATAATCATACGGAATTCCACTGTAGAAATATAAAAGAAGTAACAGGAGAAGAAATTAACAGTTGTTATTCTCAAGATGCTCAGAAGATTCTTGTAGGATGCGCTCCATGCCAACCTTTTTCGACAATGAGTTATAAAAGGTTTGTTACCTCTTCAAGAGAAAACGATGTAAAATACGATTTATTATCTGAATTCGGACGGTTGATAAAAGATGTTCACCCTATCATTGTCGCAATGGAAAACGTCCCCGAACTAAAAAATTCGGAAGTGTTTCATAGATTTGTCGAAGTATTAAGAAACGAGGGATATTACACAGACGGAGGACAAGTAGTTTATTGTCCCGATTACGGAATTCCTCAAAACAGGCACAGATTTATTCTGTTAGCTTCTAAAGTCGGAGAGATTAAACTTCTTCCGCCTACTCATAATCGAAGAACGGTAACAGTTCGACCATTTATTGAAAATCTACCTCCTATTGCTGCCGGAGAAATGTATGAATTCGATAAACTCCACCGTACGGCAAGTCTTTCCGAAATAAATTTAAAACGTATTAAAGCGTCGGTTCCCGGTGGAACTTGGAAAGATTGGCCCGAAGAGTTAAGATGCGCTTGTCATAGAAAAGATTCGGGGCAAACATATACATCTGTTTACGGGCGGATGTCTTGGGATAAGATCGGACCGACTATGACAACACAATTTTTCTGTTACGGTACAGGTCGATACGGTCATCCGGAACAAGATAGAGCGCTATCCTTACGTGAAGGTGCTTTATTGCAAACATTTCCTCGAGATTACGAATTCTTCCCGCCAAACGTCACTGATTATTGTATGAGAGACGTTGCACGACACATAGGAAATGCCGTTCCTGTTCGTTTGGGAGAAATTATAGGAGAAAGTATAAATCGCCATTTAAATAAAAAATTAACAAAATATGATTCAAAGGAGAAAAAATAGATGAGTGAAGAATTGCAAAAGAACGTTTCGCCATTTAATATAAAAATTGATAGACAAGTTATAAAACTTTTAGGTGCACATTTATACGGAGACACTCCAAGTGTTGTAAATGAATTAGTTGCAAATGCCTACGATGCTGGTGCTAAACGTATTTGGATTTCTATCAAAACAACGCCTCCATACCAAATTCAAGTACAGGATGACGGTATAGGTATGACATTAAAAGAAATAAATGATTATTATTTAAATATCGGCTATAACCGACGTGAGCAACAAGAATTACAATCCGAATTAGACAAAACAGGGTTAAACCGATTAGATATGGGACAAAAGGGCATTGGTAAACTTGCTGTTTTCGCTTTATCAAAACAAATAAAATTAGTTTCGATTAAAAACGGAATTTCTACTGGCTGTTTTATGGATTTTGATGTTATATGCCAAAACGATGGCCAACCTTCGGCTTTTGACCCATCAGTATATCACATATCTCAAGAAGATCTCTCTGCAACGGGCAGCGGCACGTTAATCATTTTAGAAAACGTTGTGAAAGATTTGAGTAAGTCTTATAAATATTTAGCGAGTAATCTTATACGTTCGTTTGTTTTAAATAATGATGATATTTCCATTTTTATTCGCAAGAATTCCGATCCATATAAAAAAATTGTTCGCTCTGAATTGGATTATTTTCAATACATAGATGTTCTTGCGACAATAGGCAATGGCTTTGACAATGACATATCAGAAGTTCAATCAAATTTAATTGAGTCAAAATACAAGAAAATTATTAAATATGAAGATATAGTCGAAGAAACGATTGATGCAATTAAATCAAAAAAATTAGATTCTTTACCTATTAGCTTGCAGGTATTCAATAAAGAAAAATCAAAACAAGTTCAATTCAATTTTAAATTTAGAGGTTGGATAGGAACTGTGCAAAATGAAAACTGTTTTAAATCCATTCTTCAAAAAGATGGTTATACCAATGAAGAACTATCGGATAAAGATGTAATTATCTCTGATGATAATCGTATAACGATTTATTCACGAGGCAAAGTCGGAGAGTATAATATTCTCCCCAAATTAAAGACTAAAGCTGCAAATGATGCATATCTCGTCGGAGAAATATACGTTGATGATTTTGAAAACAATTCTTTGATAGACATGGCAACGAGCAATAGACGAGGATATCAAGAAGATGATCCGCGATATGATGCTTTGCGTAGGAATTTAAAACTATTGGTTTCTCGTATTATTACTATGAAACAAAATATTAATAAAAAACGGAAATTAGACGAAGAACAAGCGGAAGCCGATAAAATTAAAGAGGATTTTTCAAAAGGGCATATTAAAAGCAAACAAGTTTTTGAACATATGTCTGAAAAAGACAAAAAAGAAATTGAAGAAGATCACAAGCAATTTACCCGAGCAATTACATTGTCATATAAAGAAGAATATTCCGACACAAAAAAGTTATTAATAAGTCATCGTGACGGATTGAAAAATTATGGTAATTTTATTATTGATATATTACTTAAAATAAATTCAAAGTTGGCAAATAGAATAGTTTTTACATCAAACTCTAAATATGGTTTACCTAAGGGCAAAGACTTGTTCGATTCACTAAAAGATTGTTTTAGACCTGATTTTTACGTGGTATTTCTTTTCACAAAATCATTCTACGATTCAAACATCTGTTTAGCTGAAGCGGGAGCAGCATGGGCTACAAATACAAATTACATAAACATAGTGATCGACATTCCTTTTTCAGAAATTGATAATCCATTAAATCGTAATATTGGCAGCGCTAAATTTAGTTTTTGTAATGAATCTGAAATTGATGAATTTGTTAAGGTCATCCAAGAAATTTTGTCTAACATTGATAAGGATTACTCGTTTGATTTTGTTAAAAATATTGTTGTGTCTGAAATAAGCAATAAAAAATCAGAGTTGATATTGCCTACATATATTCCCAAGCGAAGGTACCAATTTGTGCCTGTATGTAAAAAATGCGGACGCCCTATGGATTTATATGAGATTAACGGTAAAATATATTTTAAATGTTCACAACGTGGACATGAAAAATACAAAGCAAAAATTAAATAAGGAGCCAATAAAATGAAAGCAGTAATATATGCGTGATTTAGTGAGATCGAAAGTATATTCAGTCGCAAACTTCGCTAAGGTGGAAGCCTATTGGGAAATCGGCAAAAAGTATTGTAGAAAAGCAAGGCAACCCTATCGCCGAATACGGGACGAGTCTTTTAAAAGAGCTTTCTGAGTAAATAACCGCCGATTTCGGTAAAGTCTTTACCGTTACGAATCTAAGATATATATTCCTTCCGAAGAAGAATCGAAGCGTGAAATACAAGCCGAAAGAAAGGCGATAGAGGAAAATAAAAAATGAGTGAAGTAATACATAAGATACCTATTACGAATTATTCTTACAGATATGCTAAATCAACATATGAAAAGTTAGAACAATATGAAGTATCAATGCAAGTCCCCCATATTGGATCAAACGAAAGCATAATTGTGAGGCTAGACGGTAAAGGATTAACTTCAAGATTTAAGAGTGATACTGAATTGTTTTTGCCAGATTTTCATTTAGCAATGAAAATCACAATGGAAAACATTAAAAAGTATTTTCCTTATGTTACGTTTGCTTACTCGTTCAAAGATGAGATTTCACTACTCATTGATAAAGAGCAAATTGAGCACCATAAAGATTTTCAAAATCGCATTGAAAAGGTTTTACCTCTTTTAAGTGGTTACATATCTGCAATGTTTTCGCAATACATACCTAAAAAATTAAAACATTCGCCTTGTGAAGCGTTTACTTTTGATGCGCGAATTATAATTATTCCGACAGAAAAATTAAAAGACTATTTTCATTCCCGTCAAGCGTTTGCTATGAGTGGGTTCATTGATAGGATTTGTTCTTTTAAACAAATTACGCCCATAAGTCGAACTTTTAGTAATGTCAAACAAGCATTGAAGGCTATAGGTGATGATTGGTTTAATTATCCTCAATATGTTTGTAGCGGTTATGTCGGGCGTTATAAAAACAATAAGTGGGATGTTGATACAGCAAGCGACTTTATGCAAAAGTGGAATAAATATGAAAACTTTTTAGAAACTTAACTTACAAGTTACAGGGGGCATTTTGTTTTTCTTTAATTTTGAAGAAGATAAGTTGAAAAATTATTATTTGGCTTATTTTGATATATTAGGTTATAATAACTATTTTGATAAAGTACAATTAGTTGATGAAAAAATAGACTTTATCACTACTGTACATTCCAAATTATTAAAAGTTGAGGTGGCTTGTAAATGAAAGCGGTAATATATGCGCGGTTTAGTTCGGACAAGCAGAACGAAGCAAGTATCGAAGGTCAGCTTCGCGAGTGTATGCAGTATGCCGAATATAACGGCATGCAAGTTATCGGCAATTACATAGATCGCGCATTTTCTGCTAAAACAGATCACCGCCCCGAATTTCAGCACATGATTAAGGACAGTTATAAAAATCTGTTCGATATCGTTCTTGTGTGGAAATTAGATAGATTTTCGCGCGACCGTTACGATTCCGCTCATTATAAGCGAATATTAAAAAAGAACGGCGTGCGCGTCATCTCGGCGACGGAGGCTATTTCCGAAAGCCCGGAAGGAATATTGCTTGAATCGCTGCTTGAGGGCTGTGCCGAATACTACTCTGCCGAGCTTGCTGTAAAAGTCAGACGCGGTATGACCGAAAACGCTTTAAAAGCCAAAGCAAACGGCGTCCGCGCTCCGTTCGGTTATTATATCGACGGCGACGACAAATATCAAATAGACGAAACTCTCGCTCCTATCGTAAAAGAAATTTATTCGCTTTACCTTGAAGGAAAACGCGTAAAAGACATTGCAAAGTTGATGAACGCTCGCGGAATAAAAAATCGCGGCTACGATATGAATTACAATTCGGTATTTCGCATACTTACAAACAGAAAATATATCGGCGAATACAAATTCGGTGATATCCTTCTCCCCGACGCTATTCCTGCTATTATAGATAAAAACACATTCGACGACGTACAACAAAGGCTTAAACATAACAAAAAAGCCCCTGCGATGCACAGAAGCGAAGACGATTATCTGCTGACTACTCGGTTATTTTGCGGTAAATGCGGCGCAATGATGGTCGGTGAAATCGGTACAAGTCATACGCAGTCGAAATACCGTTATTACAAGTGCAATCAGGCAAAAAAGCATAAATGCGATAAAAAAGCCGTAAAAAAAGATTGGATAGAAGATTTGGTTATCGAAGAAATACTTTCCCTGATTTCCAACGATGAGGTTATCGAAGAACTTTCCGACCGCATATATGAAATGCAGACGGAAGAAAATGCGGCGGTAGCGGTCGTGAAAAATCAATTGTCGGAAGTCGAAAAGAAATTAAATAACCTTGCCGAAGCAATTGCTCAGGGCGTGTTTTCTTCGACAACGAAAAAACTGCTCGACGATTTGGAAGAACAAAAAAGCAATCTCGAGGTGGAATTATTTAAAACGCAAATCAATCACCCCGTACTAACGAAAGAACAGATTCAATTTGCCTTGTATAGTTATCGCAAACTCGATTTATCTTCGCAAGAAGGAAAACAACAACTGATTGACGGTTTCGTGAACAGCATTTTCCTTTACGACGACCGCTTTCTTATCACCTTCAATTATAAAGGACAAAGCAAAACCGTTACGTTTGAACAAGTAAATAGTTCGTCTTTAACTTCAAAGGGGTCACCAACACGAGGCGCGTCCGTTCTTGAAATTCAGGAACAGACGCGTTTTTTCCATGCTCTTTAGTCTTTACGGACTATTGCCTAAATTCCGCCAGAAACGCCCGATTTCGGTAGATAAAAACATATTTCACCCGAAATACTTAACAAAAATATTGTAAATCGCTCTTAAAAGTGATATAATATCGTCGCCACATATTTAAAAAAGGAGATAGTTAATGGAAATTAAAGATAGAACGATAGCATTACTTATTGATTCAGATAATGTTTCCGCTAAATATTTTTCCATAATTTTAGACGAATTGAGTCAATATGGTAAAGTTACATATCGCAGACTTTACGGCGATTTTACAAATCCAAAGGCTAACGGTTGGAAACAAGCATTATTAGAATATTCCATAGAACAAATTCAACAAGTCGCGTTCACTATTGGTAAGAACGCAACTGATTCTAAAATGATAATAGACGCTATGGATATTTTATATAAAAGCAAAGTAGATTGCTTCTGTCTTGCTACAAGTGATAGCGATTTTACTAATTTGGCAATGCGTTTTAGAAACGATAATATAGTAGTAATCGGTGCAGGCGAACAAAAAACCCCGCTATCGTTCAGAAAAGCATGTGATATATTTATACCAATAGATGAGTTGATGAAAGCAACTGATTCTATTGATAAAAAGTCTGACGAGATAAGTCAAAAAACGAATAGCAAAAAAACAACTACAGACAAGAAAAAAGAGAATTTAATAAAAGTCGCGAAGCAAATAGTTTCCGAAGGTTCTGAAGCCGATGGATGGATGCATTTTGCAGCATTTATGAATGAGATTTGGCGTAAAGAAAATGATTTTAACCCAAAATTATATGGTTTTCCAAGTAGTCGTCCCATTCAGTTTTTCTCCAGTTTAGAAAAAAACGAAACACCGATTTTTATTGTGGAAAGGAAAAACAATGTAGACAAGATAAAAATCAACGGTTAGTAAAAAATATTTTTGTTTATTGATAGAGGAGAAGATATATCATTAAGAACGCTATTTAGTGATAACAAATGGAATCCCTCTGATTTTTCGGTATAATGTCCAGTGTAATATTCTGTTAAGAAATTCATTATAAGTCCGCTAAATCAAAGCAAAAAGCCCGATGCCTTTCGAGATCGGGCTTTTGCAATGTTGGGCTTTAATCGACTTATAGCCGCTTGTTTGTCGTTCGATTTGAAAATTTTGACTTCAAAGCATCCGCTTTACATACAAAACATTTCAGACTATTTTGCCTCTTAAATCGATCTGCGTGGAGGAATCGCAAGTCATCGCGCCGAGGTATTTTTTCGCAAAGAAATCGGCAACCTTATCGGAAAGCATAACGTCGGTAAGCGCGTCTATCTTCGCTTTGTAATCGGCGTTGTTTTTGTAATCGTTCAGCCTTGCCGCGATAACGTTAGCCTTGCCGGCAACCTGCTCGGGATCGTCCTCAACGGCGGCGCGCTTGTCCGACGAAATTTTGCCCGGGGACGCGGTGTTGCCCGGAAGCAACGCGAAATCATAATCGCCCATGGACGAAACGAGGAGATTTTCGGCAACGAGCGTTACCTTAACGTTACCGTTTACGCTCGTCCACGTTTTGCTCGCCGAACCCATATTAAGCCCGTCGCCCGCGTCGTTTACGGGATAATTTTCGCCTTCGGTCGCCTTGCTTATGACGCCTTTCCGTTCGAGAAGTTGAAAGGCTCTTATCGCGTTTGAAACGTCGTCGCAGATTTCAAAAGTTTTGCCGTCGGTTACCGCGCTGCCCGCCGCCGCTTTTCCGTAATAAATTCCGAGCGGCTCGTAATGCACTTTGCACGAGGCGAAGAGTTTGGTTTTGCCCGTATACGTTTCGAGATAAGGAACGTGCTGGAAATAGTTGGCGTCATAGTCGCCGTTCGCAACCGCGTCGTTCTGCATCGTCCAGTCGAGAACGGTCACTTTAAGCGTGTAACCACGCCCGGCAAGTTCGCTTTTCACCACTCCGTTCAGAACTTCCGCGTGCGGAGTATCCGAAGCGCAAACGCTGATTACCTTTGAAGAACCGCCGGCGCAACCGCCCGCAAAACACGCCGTGAAAACGCTTATCAGACAAGCGGCGACGGCGCATAAAGATTTAAACAATTTTTTCATTTCAACAATCTCCTTTTATCGATTAATTTTGCTATTTTAAGTCCCGCTTCCTGAATTAACTGAACTATCAGCACCACTACGGCTATGAGTAGCCAGAACGAAACGGAAGAGAGATAATCGCCCGTGTTTCGCGAGTAAAACGTATAAATTCCCGAAATAAGCCCGCCCGCGCCTATATTGTACGCGAACGAAGTGTACCCGAGCACGTTGACGGCAACCACCGCAACGCCCGTGACAAGCGAAACTTTCGCTTCCGGCAAAAGAACTTTCGTTATGAGTTGAAAGTCGGTCGCGCCGAGCGACCTTATCGCTTCGGTTTCACCTGCGGGAACTTCCGCAAGCGACTGCTCCACCATTCGCGAAACGAATCCGAACGCGCACACCGTCATCGGTATGATTATGGTAAACCATTCGCCCGTCCCCTTCCCGAACCACGCTCTCGTCCACGGAATACACAATACTATGATTATAAGGCACGGGACGGAACGCAGAATATTTACAATCAGCCCCACCGTGAAATTTATCCATTTGCACGGCTTCAGCCCGTTTTTGCCCGTCACGCTCAAAAGTACGCCGCAAGGCAACCCGAAAACGTAAGCAAGCAACGTAGCAATCGCCGTCATTGCGAGCGTTTCGCCCGTCATCGTCGCTATTTCAGCAAAAGTCATCGCTGTCCACCTCCTCGTAATCGATTCCCTTTTTATCGAGATAATCGCACAGTTTTTTAATATCCTCGTCATAATACGGAAGTCTGAAAATAATCTGTCCGTAAGTTACGCCGTTTATCACCTTCGTTTCCGCGTAAAAAACCGAAAGAAGAATGTTGCACTCCTGAATGATGTTTGTTATTATCGGCTTGTCCGCAGAGCCGTCAAACATAAGTTTTACGAGTTTTTCGCCCTTTATTCCCGCGTTTACTTTTCCCGAATAAATAAGTTTTTTCGCGATTTTTTCCTTGGGCGAAAGAAACACGTCCTGCAAATAGCCTTGCGTGACGATTTCGGACTTATCTATTATCGCCACCTTGTTGCAAATCGCCTCTATCACGGACATCTGATGCGAAATTATCACCACCGTAAGCCCGAGCGACCTGTTCAGTTCTTTCAGAAGTTCGAGAATGGACTTCGTGGTTTCGGGATCGAGCGCGGAAGTCGCTTCGTCGCACAAAAGCACTTTCGGGTCGGTCATAAGAGCGCGGGCGATCGCTACCCTTTGCTGTTGTCCGCCGGAAAGTTCCG
>ENA-OOXT01001661-OOXT01001661.1-human-gut-metagenome-genome-assembly--contig:-NODE-1661-length-13746-cov-1.942809_pt1 | contig 13746 bp, 17 predicted proteins | sample MGYA00241590_ERZ501349 | MGnify/ENA primary metagenome ERZ501349 (study PRJEB25962, sample SAMEA2042838) | human gut metagenome | biome: human gut; feature: human-associated habitat; material: faeces...
TCGTAAAGTGTATTTGTAGAAAAATAGAGGTCATCTGCCGTGACAAAAAGAGTTTCATTAATGTTATCATGGAGTTTTATATGTTGTAATAGCAAGGTGGTTTTGCCGACTCCTCTTGCTCCAAGTATAGCTACCAGACGGCTGTTCCATGAAATTTGATCGTGTAGATAACGTATGAAATCTGTTGTGGTGTTGTTCAAAATAATCTAAATGTTCTAAATAGATTTTCCATATATTGATGTTTTTCAGGTCATTTCTGCAAATCTAATAAAAATTGCATGATATAACAAGCAATAATTAAATAAAACTGCAAGATGCATCTTGCAGTTTTGCGAGCTAATAATTATTTTTTGGGTATTTGACCTTAAATTGCTAGTTTTGTAATAATTATTGATAACAAAAATAGGTACTTATGACGAGTAAGAAATTGAAAAGAATTCTATATGTTTTTGCGATTTTAATCATGTTGGTATTGGGAGTTGTCATGTGGATGCAATCATCCGGTGGAGTTGTTGAGGAACAGACGTTTACTATTAATAATAAGCAATTAGCCACTTTCGTCTATAACACGGAAACAGAAACTCCTCAAAGATTACATATCACGGTGAAAGGTACCTTGGATTGTGATGCTATTTTGACCATAAGAGAGGACGGTGAAACTAGTGGGATTCGTTCCCGTCGCTCGTTTCCATTAAAAGCAGGAGAACTGAAAGATCGGGATTTCCAGACGATGTGGACTCATACTGGGATGATCATAGAATTCAAAACGGATGGATGTACTGCTAATGATGTAAAGGTTAAGATTGAGGTTTTGGAGTGAATGAACGTAATTGTCTAGAACTAGCTCCCTAGTCCCTCCTTTCTTTATGGTTGGGCTACCCTTTCCCTAGAGCATGAACATAGCATATACATAGCAAGTACACAACATCAATATCGGGAAGTGTATGTGTTATGTTTGTGTGGAATTGGTGTTGCGTTAGTGTCCCTGTGTAAGGGTTAAGAAGAGATAGGCTATGTGGAGAAAAGCTATTATGGAGAATAGTATAACGGAATGGAAACATATTACTAATTTTGATGGAAAATATACTGAAATGATACAGTCTTATTGTTTACAGACAATCCCTTTCACTTATATTTTGGATGAGGATAATATGATTGTAGATAAAGATTATGTTTCAAAAAAAGCGGATAATATATTAATTTATGGAGAAAATTTGTCAAAATTAATTCCAAATTCTGTAGGGATCGAAAAAAGGAATCAATCTTTTTTTGATAAGGAATTAGTTAAAGAAACTGCAATCGAATTTAATAATTTTTTGCAAGCGATTATGAATAATTATTTTGGAGTTAAATAAAAATGGATAAAATTTCTTTTACAGGTATAAAAAATGTAAGTCATTTTGCTGAAAGTTTTTTAAATTATAATGATGTTTTTACGGAAGAAAGATGGTTAAGTGCTGAACTTACAGGAAGAGATTTACATAAATTTCAGCGTGCAATGAAAAGAAGCAATATGGATAAAAGGAATTATACAAACCCTGTAAGAGATAATTTTATAAATATTAATACATATTCAATACCGAATGAAGATGCAATTGCTATAAATAATAATCTTCTTGAAGTGAATGATGATACTTTACCTATGTTTACTGAGCTTGCAAGAATTACAAGAAAAATATTTAATAAAAAAGATTCACAATTTGTTTGTGATGAAAAGTATTTGGATTCTGATTGTTTTAATAAAGCTATTTTTATGGATAAAGAAATAGATGATTTGACTTCTACAGAATTTCATATGGCTGCGAATGTAAAAGAGGGTGCTAAGAAAATAAATAATGTAATTCAAAAAATTATGGAAAGATATTTTAGTGAATAAAAAAGACCGATTATTATCGGTCTTTGTTTTTCTATTTTGTTATTTCTAATAATTCTTTTCTTAATTCAATAATTTGAGAATTATAATATTCAAGCCATGTTTGTTCTTCATCTTTTAATGCAGGTTCTGCTATAGCTCTAATTCTTTTTTTATCTAATTCATCTAATTGTGTAAGAATTTCGTTTTCTCTAATTGCATTTTGAATTTTCAGTTGTTTAGTATTTATTTGTTCTTCAGTTAATTTAATCCATTTATTATTTTCAAAGGAATACTCATTTTCATTTACTGCAATAACTTTATTTTCAAAAGGTATAATTATTTTGCCTTTACCTTGTGCAGTTAATAATTCATACCAATATTCATCAGAAATTTCTATAGAATTATCAAATTTTTCAAGATAAAAACCGTAATCTTTGTTATTTTTAGTTCCGTAATATTTCATTTTTTCTCCTTTTATTTTGTTAATACCCTATTGCCATCCAATGCATATTATTGAATACACCACAGCTGCCAACATTAAAACCTGTTAAACTAAAATGTTCGATACCGGTGTCACTTCTTTCAAAAGAAGCTCCATAACCATTTTTTGCAAATAATGGTACTGTATATTTAGTGTATGCAATAGGATAAGTTACAACGGAACCTACGTTTGAACCCCATTGTATGATTATTCCGTTTTGCAAGTGTAAGTATCCTAAAGATTCGTTTTCTAAATCTCCACAATTAGATTTCCATTCACTCCATTCAGAATTAGTATAATTTCTTGTAAAAATTTCCGGATTTTCTTCTGTACAAAACCATATTTGCTTAATTAATGAATCGTCATCTCCGGTTACAATAAGAGTTCCTGCATCTCCTTTAGGTATATTATTTGGTTTATAAACTGATGAAAAAATGTATGTACCTTTTGTTTTATAATCATTTAAGTCAGTTTCGGATTCTGTAACTGTATGTTCGTTAATTAGTTCTGTTTTATCAGCTTTTGTTTTTAATATTTCTTTAACGTCTTCTATATCCCCTGATGCTGCTGTTTTATTTGCTTCAATTGTATCTGCTAAAGCTACAAAATTGGCATTAACTTCTCCTGCTTTTGCTTTAGTGCCCGGGATAAAAGAATAAGGTATCATTGAATTAGCCATAAATTCCCTTTCTGACTAATTTAATGAAAAATGTATTTTAAAAAGGCGTTTGAATAATCAATTATACCACGTGTTTGCAAAATTCGTCAATGTTGTGCTAAACTTTTTTTATGGCAATTGGTGTTGATATTGAAGATATAGAAAGATTTAAGGGAAAATCAGAGGATTTTTTAAATCGAGTATTTACAGATTTAGAATTAGAATATTGTTTTAAATATTCTAAACCTGAAAGTCATTTAGCAGCTCGTTTTTGTGCTAAAGAAGCAGTTGTAAAAGCTCTCACTGCTTTAGATGTTGAAAATGTTTCATACAAAGATATTGAAGTTTTTCATAATGAAAAACATTGTCCGCAAATTCGTATTTTAAAACAGATTGATAAAAATATTATTTTTCAATTAAGTTTATCTCATGACAGAACAAAAGCGATTGCATTTGTTACGGCTCAAGAACAATAGCTTTGCTTTTTTTGTATGATCCAAAAAATCTTATATATGTAGTTTTTTCTTTAATTTGTTTTATTGTTTCCATAATTTTAGGATTATGGATATGTCCGTCAAAATTTACTATAAAAATGTATTCTCCGAATTTATTTTTAGAAGGTCTTGATGCAATGTAAGAAAGATTTATGTTATTTTGCATAAAAATTTCTAATACATTTAACAAAGCTCCAGGTTTGTTTTCTGTTGAAAAAGCCATAGAGGTTTTGTCATTTCCTGTTTCTTCAGTTTCAAAATCTCCAATTAAGATAAATCTTGTTTGATTACTTTTATCATCATTTATGTTTTCTTTAAGGACATTCAAATTATAAGTTTCTGCAGTTTTTTTACTTCCTATTGCACCATATGTAAGGTTATAATTTTGTAGACTTCTTGCTGCTTCTGCTGTACTAGGTGCTTCAATAATATTTACATTGAATGGAAGTTCATTATGTATAAAATCTTGGCATTGCGCAAGAGCTTGAGGATGTGAGATTATCCCTGTAATTGATGAAAATTCAGTTGTTCTTGCTAAAAGACAATGATGTATAGGCATAAAGTGTTCTGATAAAATTCTTATATTTGGATTTTTTGTTGCCATAAGGTTGTCTAATGATTCTCTTACAGTTCCCTCAATTGAATTTTCAACGGCAAGAACTCCTAATGAATCAGGATTATCGTCAACGTATTCAACAACTTGTCTGATTGTTTGTAGTGGAGTTGGATATGCACTAATGTTAAATTTTTTACAAAAGTGATCTTTAGCCATTTCTGTGAATGATGCTTGTGGTCCTAAATATGCTATTGTTTTTACTGTTTCTAAATTTAACATTTGCGATTACTCCTTATTTTTAATATGATTATATCAGAAGAAAATATTGAGGCAAGATAAATGAGTGAAATTAAATTTGGAACAGATGGCTGGAGAGCTGTTGTAGGAAAAGATTTTAATGAAGAAAATGTAAGAACTGTTACAAAAGCTATTGGGAAATATGTTTTTGACAATTTTGGATTGGATAAAAAAATCATAGTAGGTTATGATCCTAGAAATATGGCTTTTGAATTTGCATTACAGACAGCTAATCAATTGAGTGAGTATGGTTTTGAAGTTTTGTTATCAGATAAAATTATTCCAACTCCGGTATTGGCATACAATGCGAAACATTTGAATGCATGTGCAGTTATGTTCACAGCCTCTCATAATCCTCCTGAATATTTAGGAATAAAATTTATTCCTGATTATGCAGGCCCTGCGACATCTGATATTACTGATGAGCTTGTGTATAATTTGAGTTTGCCTTTTAAATCTCAAGGGGTGGGTAAGGTTAGAAATTATAATTTTTCTCCAGATTATTTTGCTCATATTGAAAAAATTATTGATTTTGAAAAGATTAAAAATTTTGATAAAAATATTATTTTTGATGGGCTTTACGCCGCAAGTATAGGGTATTTTGACAAATTATTAGATAATCATGGAATTAAATATGACAGTTTGCATATGTTCCATGACGTAAATTTTGGCGGTGGAATGCCTGAGCCGAAGCCTAAATATTTAAAAGAATTAATTGAAAAAGTAAAATTAACTCCTAATTCTGTTGGATTTGCAAATGATGGAGATTCAGATAGATTTGGCGTGATTAATGAAAATGGTGAATATGTATCGCCAAATGAAATTATTGCAATTTTATTGATGCATTTAAGAAAACATAAAAACTATTCAGGATCACTTGTAAAAACTGTAGGGGCAAGTCTTTTATTGAATAAAGTTGCAGAAAAGTTAGGTGTTGAAGTGATTGAAACTGCTGTAGGGTTCAAGCATGTTGGTGAAGCAATGAGAAAATATAATCCTATTATCGGTGGTGAAGAATCAGGTGGTTTGAGTATTCAAGGACATATTCCTGAAAAAGACGGTATCCTTGCAAATTTACTTATTTTAGAAGCTATGGCTTATGAAAATAAATCTTTAGTTGACTTGCAAAAAGAATTATATGATTTTGTCGGCTGTAAATTCTATAATGATAGAATTGATAAACGTCTCGATAATGTAGATGAAATTAAGCCAATATTGGAAGAATATAAAAATAAAACTAAAATTGGAGATTTTCAAGTTAAAAACATTGATACAAAAGATGGTGTAAAATTATATTTTACAGATAATGCAAGTTGGATACTTATTCGTCCAAGCGGTACTGAGCCTCTTTTAAGAATTTATTTTGAAAGTGACAGTAAAGACAAATTAGTATCTATGATAAACATTTTTGCATAATGCTTCTAGAAATGATCTGAACATATTAGAAGTAAGCCCTTGCCCGGATTTTGAACAAAATTCTTCTTGTTGTGCTTCTCTTAAAAATTGTTCAATATCAATGTCGTTATTGGTATTGAGATTTATTGGCTGAATTTTTTCTTTTTTCTTAAAATGAGTTCTGACTCTTTCAAATTCTCCATAATCAAGAAAAATTCCACCGCATTTGTAACAAGTATCAATTTCTATCCCAAATGCATAAGTTTTAGCCATAGGAGTTCCACAAGCAGGACAAATTCTTGTTTGGTTTGGATCTACCGGCATGAAATTTTTGTTTTCAAGTAGTGATGTTATGTCAGTTAAATTGGCATCAGCAGAAGAAAATTCTTGAATTTCTTTGTTATCAAAATAAATTCCGCCACAGCCTTGAGAACATACATCAACATTAATTCCTTTGTTAGGAATAAAAACTTTTTGCATTTCACTTCCGCAAGCAGGGCATTTCATATCTTGTTGAGAATCTGGCATTTTATCTTCCTATAAATAACTTATCTATAAATTTTAAAAATTTTGAACGAGTCGCAAGATGCATATTATGTTCAAGCTCAAGTTTGTCAATTTCTTTTCCGAATTGAGCATAAGCAGATGCTAAAAAGTCTTGTCTTCTATCTTCTTCTGTAGGGTATTGCTCACGCATTTTGGTTAATTCTCCGTGATCAAAAAATTTTGATCCGCAGTTATAACATTCATCAATAGTTATTTCGTTTTTTATGCTAACGGAATTTTTAACCATTTTATTTCCACATACAGGGCAAATTCTAGTTTGAGATTCATCTGTTTTGTTAAAAGTTTTTCCTTCAACAGCTTTTTCAATTTCTTTTATATTTTCATTTTGCTCATCAAAATGTTTTAATTCTTGTCCGTCAAAGAAAATTCCCCCGCAGCCGTCTAGGCATATATCAATCATAGTTCCGCTTTCGCTCATTGGTATTTTTTGCATTATTTTTCCGCAAGCGGGACATTCTATTTGTTCTAATGTATCATGCATATAAAGCTCCTTTGTTTTATTTGAGTTAATTTTAGCATTCGTTTTATATACTGTCAATAAAAAACCTCCTTTTTAAGGAGGTTTTTTATTTTTTATTTTGTTTCTGCATTTTCTGATAATGTTTTCAGTATTGTATAAGATGCATCCCAGCCGTTTAAGCCACCTGTTGCTTTGTATTTAGCAATTTGTTGAGCTCTTTCTTTTTTTAATTTAGCTTGTTCTTTGTTGAATTTTTCTAGTTTCTTTTTATCTGCATTACGTTCATCAATTGTTGGTTGAATATATGCAAGGAAATTTTTGTATTCTTGGCAGTTATATCCTGCTTTTACTTTTGATGGATAGTTGTATGCAAGATAATCATAGATATACATTGTTCTTTTAAAGTTATTTGGCTGACTTTTTAATAGATCCATTGTAGAACCTGGCATTTTGCCTAATACAACAATCATAGCTAATGGGTTGTATCCTGCTTGGATCATTAAATCAACACCTGTAATATCTGCATTCATTTGGTCTTTTTCTGACATATTATTAAGTGTTAATTCATTTGCTGCTAATGCTGTTGTTTCTAAAGATGTATCAATGAAACTTCCAGCAATTGCTGAAGTTAGGTTTGAAACTAATTTTTTCTTAGAAGCATTTGCATTAATTAAAGCTCCTACTTCTTGAGCTATTACAGCTGCAACTTCATTGTCGTTACCTGTGTAACTTAAATTTGTTTTGTTAATGTACAATTCATTGTTAGCATTAGAAGTGCTATTTGCAACTTCTGTTTCTGTAACTACAAATTTAGTGTTTGAAGGCAAGCTGTTTTTTGATAAAACTTGTTTGCCTACTGTAGGTACTCGATCTACAGCACTCCAAGTAGCTGCAAATGATGGTACAGCAAGTGATGCTGCTAAAAATAGTGATAATAAAATCTTTTTCATTTTACCCCCTTTGTTTTGAGATTATAAGATTTTTAGTCGATAAATCTGAATTTTATTAGTGCGATTATAGCATGAATTCCGTCTTTCCAAGTTATTTTTTTGCCTTCTGCAAATTCTCTTCCATAATATGAGACAGGAAGTTCATATAATCTTGCGCCTCTTTTTAAAACTTTAGCTGTAATTTCAGGTTCAAAATCAAATCTGTTTGATTTAATTTCAATTCCTTTTATAAAATCAGCTTTGAATGCTTTGTAACAAGTTTCCATATCAGTCAAAGTTGAGCCATATAAAACATTTGTAAGTAGGGAAAGGAATTTGTTGCCAAGTAAGTGATGGAACATAAATGATCTTGAAGGTTTTCCGCCTGATAGTCTTGATCCGTAACAAACATCTGCTTTGCCATCTAAAATTAATTGGATTAAAGGCTCATAATCGACTGGATCATATTCTAAATCGGCATCTTGAATAACTATAATATCGCCTGTTGCTTCTTTAAATCCGGTTCTAAGAGCAGCACCTTTTCCCTGATTATATTCATGGTATAAAACTTTGTATGGGTATTTTGAATATAAATCTTTTGTTCCGTCTGTTGAATAATCATCTATTAAGATAATTTCTTTTTGTAACCCACAAAAATTTGCTTTTTCTACTTTTTCTAAAATTTTATCCAAAGTGTTAACTTCGTTATATACAGGGATTAATATTGTAATCTTTTCCATACAAGCTCCGTTTAATAAAAAATTTGTAATATTCTCAAAAATATTGTACAATAAAAACATACAGTTGTAAAAAAGTTTTATATGGATTGAGAAAACAAAAAAATGGTTAAGTGTGACTTTAATAATATTAAAAAAGGTTTGATGCAGTTAGAAGATAAAGATTATGACAATGCAATCGATTTATTTTCTAAGATAGAAAAATCTGCTAATAAAAATAATGCTACGGATAAAATTTCAATAGCGCTTAGTCTTTTAGGTTTGTCTAAGTATTTGCTTGATAAAAATAATTACAATGAATCATTAAAGTCTCTAAATGACGCTAAATATATGGCAGAATATTCAAAAAGCAGTACCGCAAAAATTGTTTATGAATATGCTCAAGGTACAATTTGTTTTGGTGAGGGAATGAAAGATGTTGCATTAATCCATTTTGAAAATGCGAAAAATATTTCTGTAGATTCTGGTGATGAATTATCAATTATGGGTTATGTATTAACTAGAATTAAACAAATTAGAAATGGACTTGATTTTACATTACCTATCAAAAGTGATCCATTGGTATCACTTGTAAAAATTGGCCGTTCAATTACTGCTGTAACTGATATAAATGTTTTGTTGAAAGTTATTGCAGAAGAAACAAAAATTGCTATTCAAGCTGACAGATGTACAGTTTTTATGTACGACAAAGAGAAAAATGAGCTTTGGAGTAAAGTTGCTTTAGGTATGGACAGTCAGGAAATAAGATTCCCAGCAGATAGAGGCTTGGCAGGTTATGTTGTAAAGACAGGTGAGCCTTTAAATATTCCTGATGCTTATAATGATTCAAGATTTAATCCGGATATTGATAAAGAAACCGGTTATCGTACAAAAACTATTTTGTGTATGCCGATTAAAAATAATAATCAAGAAATTATCGGTGCTTTTCAGGTTTTGAATAAATTAAATGGAGTCTTTACTAAAGGCGATGAAGATTTACTAGCTGCAATAGGAGGTAGTGCTTCTATTGCTTTAGAAAATGCCCAATTATTCGAACAGCAAAAAGAATTATACAAAGAACAAAAAGAACTGTTTGAAAGCTTTATTGATACATTAGCAACCTCAATCGATGCCAGAGATAAAATTACAGCAGGTCATTCAAGTAGAGTTAAACTGTATTCAATGCTGCTTGTTGATGAATTAGGTTGCGATGAAAAATTTAAAGAATTAGTTGAAAAAGCTGCTATATTGCATGATATAGGTAAAATTGGGATTCGTGATTCTGTTTTACAAAAAGAAGGTAAACTTACAGATGATGAATATAAACATATTCAAGAACATGTAAGAATTACTCATGATATTTTGGAAAAAATTCATATGTCTCAAGATTTCAAAACAATTACTGAAATTGCTTGTTCTCATCATGAAAAATATGACGGCTCTGGTTATTACAGACATTTAAGCGGGGAAAATATACCTTATGGTGGAAGAATTTTAGCTGTTGCAGATGTATTTGATGCTATTACATCAAAACGTCACTATCGTGATAAAATGCCTATTCAAAATGTTATTGATATTTTATTATCAGGAAAAGATAAACATTTTGACGGGAATTTAGTTGATACATTTTTAAAAATATCTGTTGATAAAATTATCAGAGTATTTTTAACAGAAAATCATAATTGTTTCAAAGAAGAAGATTGTGAACTTCTAAGCCATTATAATTTACTAAATATAAGAGATTTTATAATAGGTGAAAATGTAACAGATGAGCAAAGACATGTAGCAGACTTGTTTAATTTTTATTATTCAGGGAATATAAATAAAAGAGAGGGTTGTTAATTTTTTATGCAAAAATTATTATATTTACTTGCTATAATTGCATTTACCACAACTTGTGCTTTTGCACAAGAGGGGTATGATGCTATTCAGCCTGCAAATCCTCTTTCACCTCAGGAAATGCCTGTAAATACAATAGCTTTGCCTATAAAAAAAGCCACTCTTACTCATAATAGTGTGCATAATCAATATGTAATTGCATTTGACAGATTTATGCAAAGTAATGTCAAGTCTGCATATATGGATTTTAAAATCCTTATTGAAACAATGGATAAAAATGATTATGCCTACATGAAAATGGCTGAAAATATGGCAGACATCGGCTTTTTTAATTTATCAAATCTAGCAGCGTCTAAAATTGATGATAAAGAATTATCTGACTTTTTAATCGGTGATATTAATGTATATTATTTCCCGACAAAAAAATTAAAAGTTGATGATGAAATATATTTAGGAGAGGTATTTTCTAATATAATTTATAATGATCAAAGCAGAGAAGCTACTGCTGAGCTTGTTAAAAATACAACGTTATTGGCTCAATCCGATTATGCTAATTATATTGCAGCTTTAGGTTATTTAAAGTCAAATGATATTATAAATGCAAATACATATATTGATAATGCAATTAAAATGAATGCTCAAAACTTGAATTACAAAAAGTTAAAAGCTGAGATTTTATCGCAAGGCAAAAAGCCTAAAAATGCTTTAAAAATGATTGAATATATCAGATCTCAAAAGTTATATTCTACTGATTTTATCAGGAAAGTTAATTCATTAGAGCAATATGTACTTTATAAATCAGAAAAAGATTATTCTAAAAAAATGTACCATTTAGGGTATTATTATTACTATGAAAAAGAACTTGCAAAATCAATCAGAACTTTGCAAAGTGCTTTAACAAATAAAAAGAAAAATAATAAAGATGTCTATGCACTCATGTCAAGAGTTTATTTTGATATGAATGATTTTGAAAAAGCTCAAGATACTGCTATGAAAGCTCACAAATTAGATAGTAATAATTATTTATCTCTATCGGTTTTAGGTGATTTAAGTTACAGAAATAAAGATTATAAAGAAGCTTTGAAATATTACAAAGATGCAGAATCTAATAATAAAACATCTTCAATGTATTCTGTTAAAGTAGCTCAAACATATGAGAAATTAGGTAAAGAGAAAAAAGCAGTAGAAATTTATGAAAGAATTTTAAGAACATATTCAGACTGCTATCTTGCATATTATAAAATAGCTCTTACTGATAAATCAAAAGAAATAGCATATCTTAAAAAAGCAATCGCAATTAATTGTGATTTTAAAGATGCTTGGATCGATTTGGGACGTGTAGCAATAGAACGTCAAAATTATTCAGAAGCAAAGAATTACTTAGGTGTAGCAAATTATATTGACGAAAAAGATTTTAGATATTATTATTATCAAGGATTGATTGCAAAAAATCAGGGAATGAAACAAATAGCAGAAAAATATTTTAAAAAGTCGTTATTATTAAATCCTGATTATGTACCGGCAAAAGAGGAATTGAATATATGAAACAAAACATTCTAATAGTAGAAGATCACGAATTAACAAGATTTGGCCTAAAAACAACTTTTGAAGGTGTAGATTATATTGAAAATATCTATGAGGCAGATTCTGCAGAAAATGCAATTCAATTATTTAATAATAACAAAATAGATTTAATAATTATGGATTTGGGCTTGCCTAATATGAATGGTATTGAGGCTACAAAACAAATTAGATCTTCAAATAAAGATGTTAAAATCATAATATTAACTTCTCATAATGATGAAAAAGAAGTTTTAAACAGTTTGAAAGCAGGAGCAAATGCATATTGCTCAAAAGAAATTAATCCAAAAAGACTTGTGGAAGTTGTTCGTTCAGTTGCTGATGGTGCTGCTTGGTTTGATCCTAGCATTGCACATATTGTATTGAAAGCAACAACAAATTCTCCGTCTTTTGATAATGACAATAATAGAAAAGATTACGATTTAACCTCTCGTGAAGCTCAAATTTTAAAACTTATGACAGAGGGTTATAGCAATATGGAAATTGTTGTGATAAGTATAAATACTACAAAAGCTCACGTTGCAAATATTTTGCAAAAATTAGAAGTTGATGACAGATTACAAGCTGCATTAAAAGCCCTAAAACACAATATTGTATAGATAAAAATAAAAGGATTATAACAAATGTCAGAATTGACACAAGTTCTTTTGGTTGATGACAATTCCAAATACTTAAAAGATGCTCTGCCTTTTTACGGATATGAAGTAACAGTGGCACTCGATGGAGTTCAGGCATTGAAAGAACTTGCAAATGAGAGTAACAAATTTGACATTGTGCTTCTTGATGTTATGATGCCTAATATGAACGGATGGGATACTTTAAAATCTATCCGTAAAAATGAAAAAACAAAACATTTACCTGTAATAATGCTTACAGCTGTTAATGAAGACCAGAAAATGGTTACAGGCTTAAAAATCGGTGCTGACGATTATATTGTAAAGCCTTTTGTACTTCCAAATCTTTTAGCAAGAATGGAAGCAGTTCTAAGACGTTCTATTCGTCAAAAAGAAATATCTCAAGATGTTATTCAAACTCAAGTCCCTATTGATCTTTTAACTTCAAAAGAAAAAGAAGTGTTACAAATGGTTGCAAAAGGGGAAAGTAATAAACAGATTGCAGATAAAATGTTTGTGAAAGAAGTTACGGTGAAAACTCATTTAAACAGTATATTCAAAAAACTAAAGGTAGCTAACAGAACTCAAGCGGTATTGCTTGCAATGCAAGCTGACCTTGTTAAAAATTGACATATTAATTATATAAGGAGATAAAATGATAGATTATACAAAAGAAGAATTAGTAGAATTGTTAAGAAAGAACCCCGAGAAATTTAATGAGTGGAAAGCAGAGCAAGAAGAGGTAGATCTTTCTGAAGTTGATTTTTCAAATATTAACCTTTCAGAAATAGATTTTTCTGACGTTGATTTGAATTCAAGTTCTTTTGCAGATTGCAGTCTTTCTTTTGTAAACTTTAGCAATACAGATTTAACATCAGTTGACTTTACCCGTGCAAGAGTTTTGGAATGTGATTTTACAGACGCGTTATTAACAGGTGCAGATTGCAGCTATGCGGAAATGACATATTGTAATTTTTCTGATGCTGATATGGCAGGATGTATTTTGTCAGAAACTGATTTATCAAATTCAGATTTAACATCATCTGTAAATCTTCATGCAAGCCGTTTTGATGAAGATACTATATGGCCTGATGATGACATGTTGCCTGAAGATTTTGATGTAACAAGTCATAGAGATTTGTCAGCATTGCAAGATGAAGAAGAAGATACTGTATCTTCTGATTGGTAATTTATACAAATTAAAATTATTGAAAATGTTAAAATGGTCTGTTATAATTAATTTATAACAGATCATTTGTTTTATAAGAAAGGAGTAGTTTATGATTGGATTAAGAATATTCGGG
>ENA-OOXT01001664-OOXT01001664.1-human-gut-metagenome-genome-assembly--contig:-NODE-1664-length-13720-cov-1.814416_pt1 | contig 13720 bp, 9 predicted proteins | sample MGYA00241590_ERZ501349 | MGnify/ENA primary metagenome ERZ501349 (study PRJEB25962, sample SAMEA2042838) | human gut metagenome | biome: human gut; feature: human-associated habitat; material: faeces...
ACGTCTTAATTATGTTTTAAATAATTTAAGTAAAAAGGGTCGCTTATATTATGAAGAAAATGGAGTAAATGCTCTTTATATGGCTTTTGGTTTTTTATCGTATATTGAAGATGGACAAGAGTTTTTGGCACCATTAGCTTTAGTACCTATTGAAATAAGTCAACGTTCAGTTGCTGATCCTTTTAAGGTTCGTCCGCTTGACGATGATTTTATTATTAATGACAATATTGTTCATAAATTTAAACTTGATTACAAAATAGATTTAGGAAGACTAGATGGTGAGGAGTTAAAAAAATATTTAACATCTGTTAATGCCAAAGTAGGTAAACTTAATTTTAAGGTAATTAATAGTGTTTATATTGGATTGTTTTCATTTTCAAAGATAATGATGTATCAAGATATATTAAATAACGAAGATAAAATTACTAAAAGCCCAGTTGTAAGAGCTCTTGTAGGCTTGGATACAACCTTAAATCAAAATATAAAACTTGATGAAGTTAATTTAGATAAGGCAGAGGGACTTGAGGAACAAAATCAGGTATTAGCTGCAGATTCAAGTCAATATAAGGCGATTTATTATGCTAAAGAAGGTTTGAGTTTTGTTTTACAAGGACCACCAGGTACGGGAAAAAGTCAAACAATCACTAATATGTTGGCTGAATTAATTGCTAAAAATAAAAAAGTTTTATTTGTTTGTGAGAAGAAGTCTGCTCTTGAGGTTGTTTATAGGAACTTAAAAAAATGTAGTTTGGATATGTATGCTCTTCCTTTGTTTGACACAAAGGCTAATAAAAAGGATATTGTAAAAGGAATTTACGATAATTTAAATTCTGTTCAAAATAATCGTATTAAGGTTTCTGATAAAGCTCGTGATGATATGGCAACAGATGAAAACTTAATGATGAAAATGAATCAATATTTAGAAGAAATATTAACAAAGATTGAACCTATCAATATGAGTATATATGATTTAGTATCAAAAATTTCAGGTTTAAGCAGAATTACCTCAATGAGCTTTACCTTAGAAAATCCTCTTTTGATTACAAATAAAATGATTGATGAATATATAGAGCAAATTGAAATTTTCTCAGCCGTATCAAAGCGTCTTGGTGATGACCCTAAGTCTCATCCTTTTTATCTTTTTAATCGAAATAAGCTTACTAAAAAAGATGAAGCATCCTTAAAGGATAAGATTATTAAATCACGTAATATTTTGGGTCGTCTTATGGATATTTTAAAGGATACCAAAAATAAATTTAATCTAGAGATTAATGATATTAAGAATATTGATGAAATTGTTTCTTTTATGGAAGCTGCCTTAATATTAAAGGATGTAGCTCCTACTTATTTAGAGCTTGCAAATCCAAGTCAATTATATGAAACATCTGTTAAACTTGAAAAAATATACGATAAAAATAAAGAATTACGTGATTATTTAGTTAAAAAATATAAGCTTAGTTTTCTTGATCTTGATATTGATACTATCTATAAGGAGATGCATGAGTATCAGTCAAAGGTTAAAAGAATGTTTGGCTATAAAAAACTCGATACTTTACTTGAAGGCTATTTATTAAATCCTAAAAATATGAAATACGAAGAAGAAATAGAGGATTTGAAAAAGCTTAAGGAATATAAGGAAGGCTATTTAGAGGCCAAAAGAATTGATATCACTCTTGCGGAAAAGCTACCAGAATTATATTTTGGCACCTTAACAGATTTTTATGAATTAAATCGTCTTTTATACGCCCTTAAAATATATGATGATGGTACAAAGAGTATTAGTGTTTCTTCTTATAAGGATTTTCTTGAATTACTTAAAAAGCCTGAAAATGAAGCGTATTTAATTTTATTAGTAAATAAAATAAAAAATATTATATCAAGTATTTTTTGGTATCTAATAACATAAAAATATTGGCGAAAAAAGTATGATTTAGGAGATGAATAGTAAAATTACTGTTTTGTCAATAAAAGAAAAAGAGAGAAAATAGAAGAAAAAGCGAGGTATAATGAGCAAACTATTCAATAATTTAATATCCAAAACCTGAAAAAGTGCATAAAATATATATGAAAGGGTAATAAAAGTATATGCAATTTGAAATTGCACAAGATATGTAGTATAATAAACTTTGTCACGCATCAAAAAGGAGAGTGAAATTATATTTTAAACAGCAAAACAAAACACTACACGAAAGAAGCATTTAGATTTATGAACATAGTAGCAATTGCACTGTTTATCATAATGGCAGTTATATTAATAAAATTTAAAATAATAAATATTGAATTAAAAGAATCTGTTGGTAATATTTATTCTTCGACAGGTTCTTTTAATATGTCTGCATATTTTTGTAAATCATCAAGTAGTGGTTGATATTTTTCAGTTAAACTGTTTCTTGTTTTATCTCTATTTTGTTCATTTTCAGCCATAACTTGCATATCTATTTTAGCTTGCAGAGCTTTTTTCAATAATTCCGGAATATTTAAAGCTGTAGGATTTTCGCTTGCAAGATTTTTGTAATATTTATCTAAATAATCAGTGCTAATGCGTTCTTTCCAATTTTCTTCTCTTTTAGATCCTCCGATGTTATATGTAACATCAGTAATGCCTAATAGATCTGCAAATGAAATTTGGAATTTAGGTGTTGTCATAAGTTCGGCAAATTTAGCTCTTACGCGTTCCCTATCATTTGTATTATATAATTCTTTTAATTGGTTTCTAATATCTCCGATATTTTTTCTTCCATCGTCCATATTTAGATATCCTGCAAGATAGTCAGCATTCCAAGATTCTTGTTCTCTTGTGTATTCTCCTTTTGATCCATCTTTCATATCACCAATACGCTGCATATAAGTCATTGCAGGCATGTTATCGTGAGAACCCATTAAATACCAATCATCTTTTCTTCCTTCTTTTAATAATTTTTGTGATTTATTCCAGTCAATGTTTTGAATTTTTGGAAGATTTAATTGATGTTCATATATTTGGACAAATCTGCTAGGATAACTGCATATATCTTCCCATACAGGCATGTCCTGAGTAATTCCTTTTTCTCTTAATTCTGGAAGAATTAATTTTTCTAACAATTTTGGATAATACCAATTTTTATCATATTCATCTCTTGGATTTTTAGGATCTCTTAATTCTGAAATGTATTTTTCAACATTATGATTTTTATTATCTCCATTTACAAATTCATCATCTGAAGCGGTTGTTGAAAGAATATAAGGTTCAATTAATCCCATTGCATGGTCAATTCTGATATTTTCACAAAACTCAAGAGCATAAGCTAATTTTTCTTTTAAGAATTTTCCGCCGTCTCCAAGTTCATAATTGTTGTTTTTAAATATTTTTTTAGGATCGATTACAGGAATATACCATCTTTGAGATTTTCCATTACTTTCTCTTGCTCCCATTTCCCAATCTTTAAGGAATACGTCTTGGTATCTCCATCTATCCATTTTTGAACAACCAACTAATAAGTCGTTATAATATTTAAAACCTTCAGAATCGCGCCATTCTTTATTTTCTTTAATTTGTTTTGTTGCTATAAATTGTTCAAATTTATATTGATCTATTTCATTTTTATTAGCATCAACTAAATCATTATATCTTTCAATAGCCTCAAAGTTCCCTTTACGGATATTAGATATTAAATTTTTGTCTGCTTTATCTTCCCATTCTTCAAATCTATCAGTACCATGTTTTTTTGATAGTATATGGAACAATCCTTCATCAGTTAATCTTTCATCATGTTTATTTATAAATTTATTAAAATCCTTGTTTAATGCAAGAGCTTGAGGTTGCCCTTTTGCTACTTTTGCTTTGAAATTGTTAAAGCTTTCCTTTAATGCTGTATTATAAGATCTTAAAGCTTCATTGAAATCAGTCATATCGTAATTTTTATCGCTAATTTCAGGAATTTTAGTTACATTGTTATATGTTTCTTCTGAAAGAATTTTTCCGTATTTATCTTTTGTTAATTCTTCTAAATCTATAAACAATTTATTTTTAGCGAAAGCTGATGAATTATATGGGGACGGTTTTATTTCTCCGTTTATAACTTCTAGTTCTCCTCCTGGTCCTAGTTGGTTTCCGTTAAAACCATATAGCATCAAAAATTTTGTGTATTCTTTTGCTGCATTACCATAAGGAGATCCGATATATGAATCTCTTCCAAGTGCAGGGAAACAAGATCCATGAGTGATAATAACTCTTTCTTTATTTCCTAATGCTTCATAAGTTTTATTAATTGTTTCTTTTAGTCCTGGCTCTTCTTCTTTTGTTGGACGTCTTTGAAATGTTATATGATTATTATTTATCCCTAATACACGCATGTTATTATCAAACCCCTAATAAAAATTTTTTGCTGATATGTGAAGTATTATTAAATTTCTGATATTACTTCTATTTGAGCATTACATCCAATTTCTTCTCTTGATAAAACTGTAATATTGTTAAGATAACTGCTCAAAAGAGTAAATATCAAATGTCTAAATTCTAATGGAACAAGTAATTTTGGATTATCAATATTAAATTGTTCCATTTTTTTAGATATTTTTTCTGCTAAAGTTTCTGCAAAACCTGCATCAATTCTAATTATTGCATCATCACTTTCATCAAAATTTGGCATGAATTTATCAAGAGTTTTGTCGGATATTTCAAATGCACTAATTATACCATCAGTGTTTTTGTAATATTTACAAATTTGTTTAGAAAGTGAAAGTCTTATTTTTTTGATTAAATCTGATTTTGTAGTTTCTTGTGCAAAATCATTTATTTTTTCAAAGATGTATGTAATATCTTTAATTGAAATTTTTTCTCTAATTAAGCTTGTTAAAATAAATCTTAAATCAGATAGAGAAACAAAATCTGGAATTATGTTTGAAACTAGAAAATCATTTGTATCATTTACTACATCAATATATTTATCTAAGTCTTCATAATCCAGAAGATCATCAACATATTTTATTGCACAATATTCTAAAGCTCTTGCAATAAATTCTGATCCGGAAATACCATTTTGCCAGAAATCTTTTGTTTTATCTTTTTCTATCCAGATAATCTTTTTACCTGTTATTTGGTCAGTATCAATGATTGAATTTTTAATTTTTTTATCTAGATGTAAATCGTCTGCAAAAAACATTAAAAATTGTGGATAAACACAAGATTTGAAAACATCTATCCCTCTAACTCTTATTGAAAATTCGTAAGGATTAAGGTTTTCGTCATCTTTGAATACAATTTTAGGTATTACATATCCAAGTTCTTCTGTTAATTTCAATCTAGATTTTACAGTTTCAGCAACAAGTTCTTCTTCTTGAATTTCACTGTCAGGATCAATATATCCTAAAATTTCTTCACTTAGATGAATTGATAATTTTTCTTCTTTAAGTTTAGAATACATTGCATCAGGAGATGTTGCTTTTGCTAGTTTTAATTTCAATTCATCAAGTTCTTTCAAACCTGCAGATATTTTATCGTTGAGTTTTTTTCTATTTACAGAAGCAGGAGCTTCTCCTTCGAGTTCTGTTTTTATTTTAGCGATTTTAGCTTTTTGATCTTTTATTTTACTTTGAATTTCAAGGCAAATTTCATAAGGAGATTGTTCTGGAGAAAGCATTTTTTCCATCTGACTTTTAAATGTTGAAATATTAATTGTATCAGCATTTATTTCATTATTAGATGGAGACGCTTCTTTCATAAAAATGCAGTGACAAAGTATTTGGCCATCATCATTTTCAACTTCTTGCATGCTGTATAATTCCCAATCATTCATAGACATTTCATTTAATAAATTTTGAAGTTCTTGGGTATTTTCACTTGAGCATGTTTTTATCACATACTGCATTTTTTTATTTAACATAATTACTCCTTAGTTTTTGTCATTAGCAATTAATATTTTTAATGCTTCAATCGCTGTTTTAATTGCTTTATCAGTGTCATGAACGACAGGATTTTCAAGATTAAGTTTTTCTCTTTCCTGATTAGCTACAGTAAGAAATACAGACCCTACTCTTACTTTTAGAAAACTGCCAACTATAAACAAAGCAGCTGATTCCATTTCAGAAGCTAAAGTTCCCATTTTTTTCCAAGCTTCCCATTTGTTTAAAAGTTCATAATTTACAGGCATTTTTTCAGGAGAATGTTGCCCATAAAAAGAATCCTTGCACTGGACAACTCCTGTGTGATATTCATAATTTAAGTTTTTAGAAGCGCTAACTAGAGAATTTATTACATCTAAATTTGCAATAGCAGGAAACTCAATAGGAGCATACTCTTTTGAAGTTCCTTCCATTCTTATTGCTCCAGTTGCAATTACAATATCGCCACCTTTTACGTTTGTGTCAATTCCTCCACATGTACCGACACGAATAAATGTTTTAGCTCCGATATTAACTAATTCTTCCAATGCAATAGATGCAGAAGGTCCTCCTATACCGGTTGATGTAACACTAACTTTTGTGCCGTTTAAAAATCCGGTATAGGTTATATATTCTCTTCTGTCTGCTATTAATTTTGCATCATCAAAATAGGCTGCAATTTTTTCACATCTTTTAGGGTCACCTGGTAAAATTACATATTCACCTACATCACCCTTGTTAAGTCCGATATGATATTGTTCTCCATGTTCTGAGTATTTCATTGATTTCCTTTGAGTATTTCTAGTTTTTGTGCAAAGTCTTATTACTGATGAAACGATACGTTACTAAAATTGTCCGCTTTTTAATTTTTGGATTACAAGATCAGAAATATCAACTCCGCCTACAAAAATTACTCTGTAATCAACAATAGCATCAAGTTTTTGTTCTACAAGTACTTGCTTTGTTGCAGCTTGAATTTTGTTGTATACTTGTTCTTCTTTTTGAGCTTTTAATTTCATGTAAGCATCTTCTTTTAATTTGAATTCTCTTGCTGTTTGAGCTTCAAAGTTTTGTTTTTTCAATGGAGTATCTAAAGCTTTGTATTGTTTTTCTTTATCTACCATATATTGTTGCATTTCAAGTGCTTTCGCATCAATTTCTTTTATTGCTTGTTGAGCAAAAGGAAAACCATCTTGAACTTTTTGATAATCAATGTAACCTACCCCAGCAGCATTAGCTTGATTGCCTAATGTTAAAAATAATCCTGCTGTCATTAATAGTGCTGCTAATTTGAATTTTTTCATTTAATACCCTCCTAAGGATTTTATATTAATACATTATGTCGCCTACACCAAAAGTAAAGTAACCGCTTCTGCTACCGTTATCACCCGGATTTGTAAGAGGAATACCATAATCGATTGATAATGGTCCCATTCCTGGAATATACAGTTTCAAACCTACACCGGCTGATACTGCATAAAGTGGTCTGTCGTAAATTTGATCTGTAATTGATGGGTTGAATATTTTACCTGCATCAGCCCAAACTGTAAATCTTAAGTTATTCAAGAAATTAATTCTGGTTCTGTCTAAGAATGGAATTGGTGTTGCAAATTCTGCACTACCCATAATGAATGCATCACCAGTACCTACACCGCTCATTTTAAAGCCTCTGACAGTATATGGACCGCCTAATCTATATGCCATTACTTCTGGCATATTGTCACCATGAATTTTACCGCCACCTTTTGCTGTGAATGATAAAGATGATTTCTTTCCGACTGGAATATATTGTTTAACCATACCGGTTAATTTTCCGTGTGTTTTGTTGAAATCAATTACACCGATTTCTTCATCAAATCTTAAACTCGCCATTGTCCCTTTTCTGGTAACAGTTGCATTATCTCTTGTGTCATATAATAATGCTGGGCTAAGAGATAAGAATAAACCACCTTCCAATTGTTTTGCACGTTCTGAAATTGGGATATTATATTTTGAATAAAGGCTGCTGATTTTTTTACCATCGCCTTCTGAAACATCGATGTTTTCAATTCCTAAAGAGAATGTACTTGTAACATGTTTGTTAAATTTCATTCTATGAGCAACAGTTGCTTCTGCTCCTACTCTTCTTTCTATTGCAAGTGGAACTTGGTATGAACCAAAATCTCTATAGAATACTTTGCTCATTAAAGAGGTGTCTGCGTTATAAAAATATGGTTTGAAGTAGCTTAATTCTGCTTGCAAATTCATTCTTCTTTTAATAGATGAATCGTTAAGAATAACACCTGTACCTGCGATACCATTTAAAGATAATCTTTCATTTCTACCTAAGAAGTTATTATCAGAAATTCCAACAGATCCAAATACACCTGTTACAGAGTCGATACCACCACCTACTGAAATACTTGCTGTTCTTTGTTCTTCGATGTTAATTGTAATATCGTATTTATCAGGATCTTCAGTTGGTTCAATTTCTCTTGTTACATCTTTGAAAGCTTGTGTTGCATATAATCTAACTAAGTCTTCCTTTAGTAAATTTTCATTATAAATTTGGCCAGGTTCTGTTAGAATATTTCTTTCAATTACATAATCTTTTGTTTTTTCGTTTCCTGAAATTAAAATTCTGTTTATAGTTCCTTCTTTAATACTGATATTAACAGTTCCATCAGGATCATCTGATACAGAGTCAATTCTTGCTAAAATGTATCCTTTTGAACTGTAACAATCTTGAATTTTAGCAATTGCATCATTAATTTCAGCAATATTTTGAGGCTTACCTTTCATTGGTAAAAGGTAAGTAAGAATTTCATCAGTAGAGATTACAGTATTGCCTTCAATTGTAAAGTCTGTTACAGGAGCATTTTCTTCTAAAACAATTTTTAAGGTAATACTTCCATCTGAATTATTTATAGGGATAGCTTTCATGTTTTCGGTGAAATAACCGAGTTGGTAAATAGCTTTTAAATCTCTTTGAATTAATTCTCGGCTGTATGTGTCACCTTCTTGAAGTTTCATTTGTTGAAGGATTAGAGATTTGTCTATAACGTTGTTTCCTAAAATTTCAATATTTTTGATAGTTCTTTTATCAGAAGTTGTACTTGATTTTTTTACGGTAGCAGTTTCTGTTGGAGTATTATTTTCAACAGAAGTTTGAGTTGCACTCGGAGTTTGGAGGTCATGCATTTCAGTGTCTTTTTTATCTCCCCAAAAATTCCCTTTTGCAACACTCTGAAGTGGGCACATCATAACCAACAACAGGGCTATTAAAGATATATATATTTTCTTTTGTGATTTCAAAAAATCTCTACCTTAAAAACTTCAATAATACTATCCTAAAAATATTATATCATAAATTAAAAAAAGTGGAATACATAAATTAATTTAAACATTTTTTGTAAACATCATTTTTATTTAATCCATATAATTCTGATAAAATTATTGATATCTCTTTCGCTTTAAAGTTTTTCAATTTTAATACGGCTATTTTTTCATCAATATCTATGTCATCTGACTTATTTTCTTCTCTGAATACAAGTCCTACAATTTCACCTTTTAGTGTATTATTTTTAAAATATTCGATAACTTGTTCTGTATTATTGATTACAATTTCTTCGAAAACTTTTGTTAATTCTCGCCCTATTGCGACTTTTGAATTTGGTCGAATTTCTTTTACAATTTCTAAAGTATTTAAAATTCTGTTTGGTGAATCGTAGAATACCAAATCTGTCGTTTTGTATTTTTTTAACAGATTTTCTATTTGAGATTTTGTTCTAGGTAAGAAGCCCGCAAATGTAAAGTCTTCTCCAGTTCTTGGAACTTGGGATAGAAAAGTTGTAACAGCATTAGCGCCAGCAAGGGCAGTGACTTTATAATTATTTTTTCTTAATTCTTCAACTATTACAGCTCCAGGGTCACAAAATAAAGGGGTACCTGCATCTGATACAAGTGCAATTTTCTTGCCTTCATTTAATTGATTTAGAAAATAATTAATTCTTTCTTTTTCATTAAATTTATGATAAGAAATACATTTTGTTTTTATCTCAAAATGGTTAAGCAATTTTTGTGTAACTCTTATATCTTCACATGCAACTATGTCTACTGTATTTAAAACGTCTATTGCCCTTTGAGTGATATCTTTAAGGTTGCCTATTGGTGTTGGAACTATGTAAAAATCATATTCTTTCATAATTTAGTTAAATCTCGCTTCCATATCTTTTTTTAGTTTATCTGTAATTTCTCTATAATTAATGGTTACAGGAGTTGGTTTTGATGTTTTTATTATATCTAAAAATATTTTTGCATTTTCTGGTTGCTTATTATCTAAAAAATATTTAGAATTTGCAGCATCTTTTCTAGCTGGAACAATAAGTCCGCTTTGTGCAAATTTTTCACTGCTTTGTGTTGATGATAGATAATTTACAAGTTTAATAGCTTCTGTTTTATGTTTTGATGATTTCGCAACAGACCAGCCTGAAGCGTCTAATTGTACAATACTTCCACAAGAACCTTTTGGAAATTGTGCAATATCCCAGTTGAAACTTGCTTCTTCTCTTAATTTTGGAACCATCCAGCGACCAGATAAATACATTCCAAGTTTTTCTTGTAAAAACATTTGAGCCATAGTTGCACTTGCACTTTCTGATTTAAGTGGAGCTGTATGGTATTTTTTTCTTAAATCTGCATAAAAATTAATTGCATTCTGGCTTTCTTTTTTGTTTATTTCTTCAGGTAATATTCCTCCACAATTGCTCATAAGGTATGGAAGATAAAATAGGGGATCTTCTTCAAAGCTAATCCCAAAAGTATTTTCATCAGTTAATTTTTGGCTAATTTCAAAAAAATCATTAAAGTTCCAATTTTTGTTAGGATATTTGATGTGTTTCTTGTCAAACAAATCTTTATTATAATAGATTACTAGATTTGAAACATCTCTTGGAATTGCGTATAATTTCCCTTTCCAGCTTAGAGCTTGTATTGCTTGTGGATAAAAACTTTCATCTGCAGATAATTCTTCTAAAAGATTTGCATTTGCATAAATTGGTAAGTATAAATTGTTTATAAATATTACATCCGGAGCTTTATTTGAAGCAAAGAGCAAATGTATTTTTTGAAAATAATTTTGCGGGATATGCATAAATTCGATTTTTATATCTGGGTTTTCTTTTTCAAATTCTGATAACAATGGTTTCAAAATATCAGTTTCAGATTTTGAACCCCAACTTGCAAATTCGATTGTTGTTTTAGCTTCTTTTTTCGTGCAACCACAAAATGATATGCAACATATAAAAAGAGTGCATAATATTAATTTAATTCCAGCTCTCACTATTTTTTACCTGTTATAACTCAATTAGTACGCCCATTTTATCATTGTTTACTTCTACAAGAGATTTGAAGCCTTCGGCTTTTACCATATAGACATTTGCATTGTCATGTCTTACTTGTATAGGGCTTGTTACGTTTTTATCAAATTTTTTCAAAACGAATACTTCTTCATTAACTTTTCCAATTAATGCAGATTTTCCGTCAAGGTTTACAATATAAAATCCTTTGTTATCATCGATATTAAATCCTGATTTTACAATTAGTCCGTTAATATATGAAGATTTTGTATCGTTATGCAATTTTGTAATAGGGTTAGTTTGTTTAGTGTTTGCTGCTAACACAGTATCTTCGTTTTTAGGTAGTGGTATATCGAACTTAGGTGTTGGTTTGATGTTTGTAGTTATCGGATTTGTAGTAATATTCTGCTTAATTTCTTTTACAGATTTTTCTTTATCAATAATTGAGAAAAATTCATCAATTGATGACATGATATATTCTGATGGTTTAAATTTCATTTTTATGCCTCTATTTTCTACATCTTCAACTTTTAAATTTGCATCCTTAAGGCTTCTTCTGTTAGAATGCAACAAAGAATCGCCTAATTCAATATTTTTTTGTTCATGAAGAGGAATTTCTTTTTCATATTTTTTAAATCTGCTTTTCATTTTATCTCTGCTGGTCATATTTAAAGATGTTTTGCGAGAGTCAAATGCTTTAAATTTAATTGTTTTTTGAATTGCATCTTCTTCATTTTGAACTTCAACAATTTCCGGTTTTATTGAATCGTTAGGAGAATTGTAAGCTGTTTCTTCTAACATTTGTTCAAGAGCTTTGCGCTTTTGCTCAATAATGTCATTTTGAGCAGGTTCTGCTGGTGTTTTAATGAATGTATAATGTCCTTTATTATTAGCTCTTGGTACAGGTTTTGCTGATTCATCCAAATATCTTTGATATTTTTCTTGCCAAGATAATTCTGAATTATTTACGATATTATTATATTTTACAGTATTAATAATAGGAGATCTTTTTGAGAGGTGTTCAATAAAAGATTCTTTTAGTTCTTTAGATTTTACTAAAGAAGCCTTGATTAAGTTTAGGATGAAAATAAAACCTAAAATTGGTAATAGCCCAAATTTTATAGGTTTAGGTAGATTTGAATTTTTAAATGCTATTAATTTGTTTTTAATTTTTTCTTTTATTGATAAATTTCTTTCAATTGGTAATTCGCTAATATCTTTTACTGGTTCATCAAATGTTGTTCCAGCAATAGTATTAGTGTTGGATAAATTTTCTTGAGGAGCTTGTTCAAGTTCTTTTTGTTGTTTAGTTTCTTGTATAAGTTCTGCTAGATATTCTTTTCTAAGTTGTCTGTCTGTTTTTTCTGGATTTATTTCTTTTAATTTAATTTCAGGTTTTTCAACTTTTGGTTTTTCCTGAATTTTTTGAATTTCATTTTTAATCGGAATAATTTTTTCTTGTTTTGTTTTTTGAGTTGTTGTATTTTTAATAGATTTTTCTTGAGTTTGTTTATTTACACTTTTATTTTGAACAGCTTTATTTACAGTAACTTCTGTTTTTTGAACAGATTTTTGTGGTTGACTTACAGGTTTTGCAATATTATTTTTTACTGCATTTGCTTGCGCAATAAGAGTTTTATATTCTTTTTGTTCAGCTGTTACAGGAGAACTTTTTTGAGTATTTGTTTTAATATCAAGCGGTTTTGTTGTAATAAGAGTAACTTTAGTATAACCACCATTTGTATCATTAACTGTTTTTACATCAACATTTGATACAAGATCTTTTACTCCGGTAAGACTTGAACTGTTATAACCGTTTGATTGCACTTTAGGGATAAGAATTACGTATTTATTATCGGATTTTTTTCTAACTAAGACATTGTCATTATAATTGTTTGATGTAAATAATGTTACATCAACTGAATTATTAGAAGATCTTTTTAAATCCAATTGAACAAGGTTGTTATTTTCAGCATTTGCAAATGTCTCTGATACAGGAGCGACTGCAAGTGCAAGCAATAGTGCTATACCTACTATATTAGATTTTTTTAATACCATTTTCTACCGTTAAAAATTTTTCCCTATATTTATATATAATACTTTGACAAAGAAAAAATTGCCACTTTGTAAAAAAAATATACTGATAAAGCCGGAGCCGGAGGAGATCCTTTCCTGGTCAGATAAGAGGGAGATGTTCCGCTACGGTATTGGTTGCATGATCACCAATACTTTTTCCCTTATTATGCCACTGAATGAAACATGGGTGGTCAACACAGTCTTGGTCGATTTGGATGCAACTGCGTTTTATAAGGCTGCATCCATGATTCCCAGCAATTTACAGTATATTGCCACATCGGTAGTGGTATTTATTTACCCCTATTTTGCCCAAAACGGGGAAAACATGAAGTGGGTAAAGAAAAACATCTGGCGCTTACTTGCGGGTATGTGTGGGCTCATGATCCCCATTATTGCACTGTGTTATTGGATCTCTCCCTATATCATTATTTACATTTATGGAGAAAACT
>ENA-OOXT01001672-OOXT01001672.1-human-gut-metagenome-genome-assembly--contig:-NODE-1672-length-13677-cov-1.901263_pt1 | contig 13677 bp, 10 predicted proteins | sample MGYA00241590_ERZ501349 | MGnify/ENA primary metagenome ERZ501349 (study PRJEB25962, sample SAMEA2042838) | human gut metagenome | biome: human gut; feature: human-associated habitat; material: faeces...
AATAGTAACACATTTATTAGTTTGTAAATGTGTCTACCTATATCAGGATAAGACATGCTGATTATTAGCTTATATATTGTCGGTCGTAACCTTTAGATGCCTTTCGCTTTGAAGGCCAGCGCATACATTCGCATCTGCTTTACCATAGACAGCAGTCCGTTGCTACGGGTGGGCGACAAGTGTTCCTTCAGTCCTATTTTATCAATGAAATAGAGGTCGGCGTTCAGTATCTCATCCGGTGTGTGCCCGGAGAGTACTTTGATAAGCAGTGAAATGATTCCTTTCACAATCAGTGCGTCGCTTTCGGCCTGGAAAATAATTTTTCCGTCCACTTCGTCTGCCTGCAGCCATACGCGGCTCTGGCAACCTTCAATCAGGTTTTGTTCCGTCTTGTATTTTTCGTCGAGCGGTTCCTGCTCGTTTCCTAAATCAATAAGAAGTTGGTACCGGTCCATCCAATCGTCGAAATCATTGAATTCGGCAATTACTTCATCTTGTACTTCGTTGATACTTATCATGGAATTTACTATTTACGATTTACTATTTGATTGTCTATTTCTCATTGTAGATGACTTCGAGCAAGGTCTGTCCCACTGCGTTGAGAGTGCCCTTGTCGATGATGTCCATGGTGTCGTCTATCGTGTGCCAGAAGTCACCGAAGCCGGTGTCGCAGTTCGGGTCATAGTTGATGATGTCTACGCAGGGAATCTGCCGCAGGTTGTATACATACATATGGTCGTCTGTCACTTCGGTGCCTTTTTCTTTGGGGAAGAAGTTGCCGAAGCCCAGGCGGTGGGCTGTGTTCCATATCTTGTTCACGTACTTACCGGCGGTTCTTTGAGAGAACTGTTCCTTGTAGAAGGTGGCGTTCTTTCCACCTACCATGTCGAGCAGGATGCCGTAGCGGGCATTATAGCCGTCTACATGGGGTACTCGTCCCCAATATTGCGAGCCCAGGCACCAAGTGTCGTTCTTGTATGCACCTTGATAGAAGTAGGGGATGCCATAGTCTTCGGCGTCAAAAAAGATGATGTCGATGCCGATGGCTGGAGCCTGCTGTTGCAGTTGGCGGGCCACTTCGAGCAATACGCCCACACCGCTGGCTCCATCGTTCACACCCAGGATGGGGCTGTGATGCTTCGTCTTGTCAGCATCCTGGTCGGCATAAGGACGGCTGTCCCAATGGGCACAGAGCAGTACACGCCTTTTGCTTTCCGGATTATAGGCGCCGATAACATTGCGCGCTTTCAGGATGGTGTTGTCGTAAGCCACCAGGTCGGCATGCTGGTTGTATACTTTGGCGCCGAATTCTTCCAGCTTCTTGGCAAGGAATTCTCCGCAGGCTTTGTGGGCGGCGGTGTTGGGCACGCGCGGACCAAAATCCGCTTGGGTCTGTATGTATTGATATGCACTGTCTGCACTGAACTGAGGCACTTGGACAGTCGCTTTGGTCGCATCGCCCTCACTGTCATTATCGGCTGCAGACTTGCTGCTGTTGTTGCTGCATGCCACTATCGCTACAATCAGCAACAGCAGCAACGGGATGAATGTATAATTCCGTTTCATTCTCTTTCTGTATTAAAACTTAGTTTCACTTCTTTCTTTCCAACTTTCAGTGTTACCGCAGCGCCGTTTATCAGCGGTACATTCATGCTGACATGTCCGACGGGAAAATCGAAACATATCGGGTAATCGTATTCCTTCACCAAATCGGCCAATGCGCCATATAGGTCTTTTCCCAGGGACTTGTTCTCCTCGTATTCGGTGAATTGTCCGATGATGAGGCCGGAAAGCTTGTCGAGGACACCTCCCAGTTTGAGATTGTACATCATGCGTTCCACCGCATGTGGGCGTTCTCCCACATCTTCGATGAAGAGGATGGTGCCTTCGGCGGGAATATCGTAAGGAGTACCACGCAGCCCGTAGAACACAGACAAATTGCCGCCGCGCAACACACCTTTTCCCTCTCCCTTATGATTTAGTTTGTGCCCCGGGCAGACATAACTGAATGCTTCGGTTCCTCCCAATGCCTGCCCGAATAGTATATCCTTCAGTGCTTGTGTGCAGAAGTCGTCTTCCGGTTCTACTGTGAGATGGCGCGCCATGGGGGCGTGCAACGACGCGAAGCCATTCTGCTGGAACAGATTATGGAGGGCGGTGATGTCACTGAATCCGATGAGCCATTTGGGATGCTGCCTGAACTTGGTAAAATCCAGTTTGCCTATCAGATGCACGGCTCCGTAACCGCCCCGACTACAGAATATGACTTTGGCTTCTTCATCGTCCATGGCTTCCTGCAGGTCCTCGAGGCGTTGCCGGATATTTCCTGCATACGTTCCGTTGGAACTCCCCGCGTGCTTTGCGAATACGACTTCCAGCCCCCAGGACTTCAAACGTTTGTAGGCGCCTTTCAGGAAAGATTTGTCAATCTTGCTGGAAGGGGAGAGAACAATGACACGGTCACCTTCCTGCAGATACGGAGGGAAAATAAGACTACCCATATATATTATCAATCTATTTTGGGCAAAAGTACACAATTCACCACAGATATCACAGATTAACACGGATTTTTAACAGAAGAGAGGGAGGTTATATATGATATATAATCAACAGAGTAATTCAAATTCTGTTCAAATCCGTGTCAATCTGTGTAATCTGTGGTGAACATATCAAAATGATATTAAACATATAAAATTTCAACGGGGCAAATGCTGTATTTCTCGACATTTTTTTAGATATTTGCTAAAAATCTAACGTTATGGAACCGATACGGAACTTTGCCCAGTTAACAGCCCACCTGAAAACCTTGAATAAGAGGAAACGTATTGCGGTAGTCTGTGCCAATGACCCTAATACAGAATATGCCATATCCCGTGCCTTGGAGGAGGGGATTGCGGAATTTCTGATGATTGGCGATTCTGCCATATTGGAAAAATATCCCACTTTGAAGAAATATCCTCAATATGTCAGTACCTTACATATAGAAGATTCCGATGAGGCTGCACGTGAGGCGGTGCGTATCGTACGCGAGGGTGGAGCGGACATCCTGATGAAAGGCATCATCAATACCGACAATTTGCTACGTGCCATTCTGGACAAGGAACATGGTTTGTTGCCTAAAGGAAAGATTCTGACCCATCTGGCCGTGATGCAGATACCTACTTACGATAAACTGCTCTTTTTCTCCGATGCTGCGGTCATTCCCCGCCCGACACTGCAACAGCGCATTGAAATGATTTGGTATGCCATCCATACTTGCCGCCATTTCGGGATAGAGCAGCCACGCATCGCGCTGATTCATTGCACGGAGAAGGTTAGCGTCAAATTCCCCCATTCATTGGACTATGTGAATATTGTAGAACTGGCGGAAGCCGGAGAGTTCGGCAATGTCATCATCGACGGCCCGCTGGATGTGAAGACCTCTTGTGAGAAGACGAGCGGTAACATCAAAGGCATTGTATCACCGATTGACGGGGAGGCGGATGTGTTGATATTCCCAAACATCGAATCGGGCAATGCTTTTTATAAGGCTGTATCTCTGTTTTCTCATGCCGATATGGCCGGGTTGCTGCAAGGACCCTCATGTCCGGTGGTATTACCGTCGCGTAGCGATTCCGGTTTGTCCAAATATTACAGCATTGCCATGGCTTGCCTGACCAGCGGGGTGAAAGAACCTTGATTGTAATTAGTAATTTGTAGTTCGTAATTTGTAAATCGTAATCAATGAAAATACTGGCAGTAAATCCCGGTTCCACCTCGACAAAAATTGCTGTCTATGAGGATGAAACTCCCCGTCTGGTACTCAACATCCGGCATTCGGTGAAGGAGCTTTCCCAATTTCCCCGCATCATCGACCAGTTCGAATTCCGCAAGCACTTGGTGCTGGAAGCGCTGGAGGCCAATGACATTCCCTTTAAGTTCGATGCCATCGTCGGCCGTGGGGGATTGTTGAAACCCATTCCTGGCGGTGTGTATGCCGTGAACGATGCCATGTTGGACGATATGCTCCACGCCATGCGTACCCACGCCTGCAACTTAGGTTGTCTGATAGCCCACGAACTTGCCGCCATGCTGCCCGGCTGCCCCTCTTTCATAGCCGATCCCGGCGTGGTGGACGAACTGGACGATGTGGCACGCATCACCGGTTCGCCTCTGATGCCCAGCATCACCATCTGGCACGCCTTGAACCAGCGAGCCATCGCCCGGCGCTATGCTGCCGAGCGTAGTGCCCTGCAGCCCGAAGCTCCCGTGCATTACGAAGACCTCAATCTGATTGTCTGTCACTTGGGTGGAGGCGTTTCCGTAGGAGTCCACCGCCACGGCCGTGCGGTGGACGTGCCCAATGCCCTCGACGGTTTCGGTCCTTTTTCGCCCGAACGTGCAGGTACCCTGCCCGCCGGGCAACTGATAGACCTTTGTCACTCGGGGCGTTACACTACCGAAGAACTGAAGAAACGTATTTCCGGCAAGGCGGGACTTGCCGCCCATTTGGGTACTACCGACATTCCCGCCATAGAGAGGCGCATCGCTGAGGGAGACACCCATGCCGCTTTGGTGCTTGATGCCATGATTTACCGCATTGCCAAGGAGATAGGCGGTGCTGCTGTTGTGCTTTATGGCAAGGTGGACGCCATTCTGCTTACGGGAGGTATGGCACATTCCGAGTACATCACTTCGCGGTTGCAGGAGCGCGTGTCTTTCCTTGCTCCCGTCCACGTCTATCCCGGAGAAGACGAATTGGAAGCATTGGTAATGAATGCGCTGGGAGCTTTGCGTGGAGAGCTTCCGGTGCAGGTTTACCGATAATAATCATATCGCTTTTGTTCTTCATGAAAGTGTCATAACTCACCACAGATTACACAGATTCACACAGATAAATATGTCAGATATCAATAAACTAAAAAAATCTGCGTGAATCTGTGTAATCTGTGGTGAGTTATGACATATATGGAATCCCGGTTTACTTACCGTAATCGTCGTACATCATCAACAGATGTGAGGAGCTCCAGCTGAAATGGGGAGCTTTCAGGCGTTCGCCGGTATGGGTTCCGTAGTTCTCGTGGATGGGGGCACCCTCTTTCAGCCCGCTCAGGCGGTCGAAGACTTGCAGCGTATATTCATCTGCCAGCTGGTTGTAGCCGTAGTTGCGCAGTCCACGGATGGCAAAGTAGGTCTGGTCCAGCCAGATGGGGCCACGCCAGTAGCCGCGCGGATTGTATTTGGGATTGTCGGCGGCAATGGTCGGGAAGGGGATATACGTGGAGAACTTTGCCGTATCTTGAAGCATGGGCAGCATGCTGTCCACTTGCGCTTGTGTGGCAATCCGGGTCCACAACGGAGTGTAGGCTTCGCAGCCCGGCTCTTCGATGAATGAACCGTCCTTCAGACGGCGGTCGCAGAAGAAGTTGATGTTCTTGTCAAAGAAATAGTCGGCTACCTGGCTACTGTAGTCCGGTGCGTCGAAAGGTATCTTCAGCAGGCTGGAGAATTTCTTCAGCAGTTTGCATTCCAGTGCCAGATAAGCGTTCAAGTCCACACTCTCCTGATCCATACTCCAGGCATCCTCGTAGCCTTCGTTTTTCAGCATCACGGCGCCGTCAAAACGGATGGCGTTGTCCATACCGCTTTCCCAGGCGGCAGCTTCCAGTGTTCCGTCGGTAGCACCGTATTCGCACATGCCATTGCGGTTGTGGTCGCGTTTTTCGTACCACCATTTATAATAGGAGAGCAGTTGAGGGTACATTTCGGCAACGAAGGCGGTGTCACCCGTATGGGTGAAGATTTCGTCGACAGCCCAGCATACCAAGGGAGGTTTGCTGTCACGGGCATTGTTCTCGGAGGGGTCGGTATAGATACAGTCGATAATCATGCCGTCCGGTTGCTGGTAGTCGAACATGGCGCGGATGTTGTTCTTGGCCAGTTCGGGGTCGAACTTGGCGGTTCCGGCACTGAAGCGCCAACTGTCCCATGCCCAGAAGCCGACGAAATAACCTACGGCATGGCTCGGGATGATGCCTTCGTGAAGCAATCCGCCGCGGTGTGTCCGCCAATTGGAGATGAGTGGTGACGGCTTTCACGGCGATGCGGTCGTATTCGGGCTTCATGTCCTTGCGCAGTATCTTGGTGAGGTAACCTTCCCAACGTTCGGCATTGGCTTGCAGGGCGGGGGTGGGATTATTGAGCAAGCCCGGCAGGTTTTGCAGGCCGGCAGTCATCTCTTTTTCGGAAGTGAAGAAAGAGATGGCTACGTTGACGGGGTAGCGCGGAGAGCGGACGAGGGCTGTATAGTTATTGTCAGTCTTGGCCAGCTCTACATTAGGAGTAAAGGTCACGGTTACGGTTTCGCCACTGGGATGACGGGCGATGACGGAGTTCTGTTCTACGCTGACGGTGATGTCTTTGCCCCATTGGCTACCGGAGAACAGCAGGTCTTCAGCCGTGTCGGCTTCGATGCGCAGCAAGGCGGTCGAGGCACTTGTGAAGTTGAGCCGTTGCGTGATGCTCCCGTGGGTGGAATGTGCCGACATATAGAGCTCGCCGGGGTAATAGCAAGTGGAATCCGGAACAAAAATCTCTTGTGTATCTTTGGCAAAGCTTACGACGGCGGCTGACTGTGCCATCCACTGGCGGCGGAACATATCGAGGCTGAAGGGGCCGCAGAAGCCGTTGACCCATTGTTGCCGTTCGGGCAGCGTGAAGCCCATCCACGAGCCGGCGTCGGTGAACCAACCGTAGCAGCGGTGCAGGGTGTCGGGAGTATAGGAGATGTCCAGTATGTCGGCGAAGGTATACCGTTTCTCCGTAGTGCTTTTCATGCCGGGGGTGCAGGCTGCGATGCCTGCGGCCAACAATGTGAAGCAGAGTATGCGTATAAATTTGTATTTCATATGAATGAGGTATTTAACGGTTATTTGTGCGCTTGTTCCGCCGCATCGTCCTCCGGTGCGAGGGGAGCGAGTGTGAAGCTGTATTTCCATTCGTGTGGAGTGATGGTGTACTCGGGATGCACTTGTGCTCCCCAAGTATTGTCACCGCCTACGCCCATCTGCTTGTGGTCGATGTTGAGCCATACCATATCTTTCTTCTGGATGCTTCCACCGTGGCGGCGCTCCATCTGTGAGGGACGGTATTCAATGTCCTCCATCGGGAAGTTCCAGGCGCTTACGCTCAACGGTTCCTCGCCCACTACCAGCAGGCCTTCGCCGGTTGCATTACGTAGGGCCACCCAGCGTACGTCACAATGATTGGCCGTCTCTTGGGCACGTACATACGGATGGAATTGTTCCCACACCGTGGCGTTGTAGAGGCCTATCAATGCTCCCGTCTTGCGGTCGGCATACGTCTCTTGCGGACCACGGCCCAGCCAGGTCATCATTTCATATTCGGCAGGGAGTATCATGCGCATGCCCAGGCGCGGCATTTCACTCAATGGTTTCTTGCCGGGGGTGAAGTGCATGGTTACCTGAACCTTGCCGTCGGGAGTGATTTTGTAGAGAGTCTGCAAATCAGCATCTTGTTCTTCCATGCGGTAGGTCGCAGTGACAGTAGCCGTTTGTCCGGCTTCCGCAACTTCGATATGCTGCAGTTTGGCATCGCGTCCGGCGTTTCTCCAGGTGCCGCAGCGTATCAGGTGCCCATTTGGAATATCATTATCGGTCAACGGGCGCCAGAAGTTGGGTTGCAGCCCTTCCTTAATCAGATTCTTTCCGTTGTAGTTCAGCTCTGTCATTTCACCGTTTCGGGTAGAGAAAGCTACCTGGAAGTTATTGCCTTTCACGGTCAATGCTTCGTTGTTGCGGTTTACGGTCAACGTTCCCTCCACCGGCTGAACGGTTTTGGCTGACGGGACGGAAGGCAGTTCCCATTGTTCGATAGCAACCTCGTGTCCTTTCGGTACTAATGGCGCTTCGTGCTTGGTGAATGCACGCAGTGTGAGGAAATACTCCTTGCCGTCGGCAGGCAGCGCTTTCAGTGGCAATTCTATGTTGGCAGAGTTTCTGGGAGTAATCTTGGGGAAATCCATCTCACCGTTCTGAACGGTCTTGCCGTCGCATTCCACTGCCCAGCGGAGGGTATATCCTTCCAATCCGATGAAATCGTGCCAGTTGGTGACCTTTATCTTGTTCGGGGTGAAGGCGAGCGGTTCGAAATGGATATATTGCAATACCTTCTTCACTTCGTAGATGTGCGGGTGCGGGGTGCGGTCGGCAGCAATCAAGCCGTTGGCACAGAAGTTGGAGTCGTTGACGACGCCTACAAATCCCATGTCGCCGCCAAAAGCCCAGATGTTGCGCTGGTTCTCGTCCTTGATGGCAAACGTCTGGTCTACCCAGTCCCAAATGAAACCGCCTTGCAGCTGGTCGTACTTATAAATCAAGTCCCAGTAGTCCTGGAAGTTTCCTGCGCTGTTACCCATGGCATGGGCATATTCGCAGAGAATCATGGGGCGGGCATCACGCTGGTTCACGTGTTGGCGCAACCTCCAGATGCGTGCGTACATGGGGCAATAGATGTCGCTCTTAGAGTTGTAACCACCCCCTTCGTATTGTACGGGACGGGTGGGGGCTATCTTCTTGGTATAGTCATACAGAGTTTCGAAGTGCTTGCCGTAGCCCGACTCGTTGCCCATGGACCAAGTCACGATGGCGGAGTAGTTACGGTCGCGCGCAATCATACGGCTCATCCGCTGCATGAAAGGCACCTCCCAGTCGGGGTAGTTGGCAAGGGTCTCATCTTTGTGGAACATCATGCCATGGCTCTCGATGTTGGCTTCGTCTACCATATAGAGTCCGAATTCCGTGCAAAGCTCGTACCACGCATAGTTGTTCGGGTAGTGGCAGTTGCGTACACCGTTCAGGTTGAACTGCTTCATCAGCTGGATGTCGTGTATCATGGAAGCTACGCTGACGGTGCGCCCTTTGACGGCTTCGTGCTCGTGGCGGTTCACTCCCTTGAAGAGGACGGCCCGGCCGTTAATCATCTGCATGCCGTTCATCATTTCTACGGTGCGGAAACCGAAAAGATGCGTGAAAGATTCCAACGGTCTGCCTTGTGCGTCGAAGGTGTTGACTACCAGCGTGTAGGTATTCGGCGTTTCGGCATTCCAGGCGCGTGCATTCGGGAACACTTGCTGCTGGGTAAACAAAGTGTCTGTGGCAGAGGTTATGGACTTTTTCCGGTCATAGATAACCTTGTCCTTGTCCATTACCTTGACTTCCACCGTTTCTCCGGCTTTAGGCCAATGGAGGAATACGTCCAGCTTTAGTTCGCCATCCTTGTAGTTGTTTATCAGTTCCGCTGTCATCCGGAAGTCCTTGACGCGGCTCTGGGGGCGGGCGTAGAGATAAACACTCCGTTCGATGCCGCTGTATTTCCAGTAGTCCTGGCCTTCCAGGTAGGAACCGTCGCTATAACGGAATACTTTTACAGCCAGTTTATTGTTGCCCTTCTTCAGCAGGTGGGTGATGTTGAAGTGCGACGGTAGGCGGCTGTCTTCTGCATATCCTGCCAATTCGCCGTTTACCCATACATAGTAGGCAGACTCCACCCCTTCGAAATCAAGAAAGATGTCCATGCCTTCCCAGCTAGCCGGGACGGTGAACTCGCGGATATAAGCACCTACGGGATTGTAGTCGGTAGGCACGTAGGGCGGATTGGGGGGAAACGGATAACGGGTATCTGTATAGATAGGTGCATCGAAGCCTTGCAGTTCCCAGCTTCCTGGAACTTCAATTTTACTCCACTTGCGGGTACTGAATCCGGGCTTGTGAAAGTCTTTGGGGCAGAGGTCATTGTTCTTTGAAAAAAGAAATTTCCAGGTGCCGTCCAGAGTGATACGGCGTTCCGTTGTAGGATTAACGTCGAACCGTACGTCGGCGGGCAAGGCACGTTGTTTCAATGCGTTGGCTTCATTCGTAAACGGAGTGAAGTGGGCGTGCATCGGTTCTCTGTTCATTTCGTTGACTTGCGGGTTCTGCCACGGCTCGTTGTCGGCCAGGGCACCGGTGCAAAGCAGCGAAGAAAGGAGAAAGGTATAAAGTTTGGTTTTCATTATTAATAGGATTTAGTGATATAAAAATGGCTCTTGTCAGAGACCGGTGTCTGTCAAAAGAGGGTAAAAGCCCTATATCGAGCAGAACAATGTCACCAGGAACGGAACGCTGAAATCGACCACAAACCCGTGGAAGATGGAAACTACGACAAACTGCTGTCCGGCTGTCCGTGTGATGATGGGCAGTGTGGTGTCCATCGTCGTGGCTCCTCCGGCAGAGATGGGGGCAAGGTTTCCGAACCATCGTACCAGCAACGGGGCGGCCAGCAGTGTCAGAATCTCCCGGCTGATATTGGCAAGCAGGGCGATGGTGCCCAGCTCGGCTCCCTTGTATTCGGTAATGAAGATACTGGAGAGCGAGTAATAGCCGAATCCCGAGCCTACGGCCAGACAGTCCGTTATAGAACGGTGTGTCAGAATCAGACTGACGGCTGCCGAACCTGCCAGTGTTCCCAGTATCGTCATGATGGGCAGGAATACCAGTCGCGGATTGAGTGAACGGAAGTTCTTCAGGGTCTGCGGGTCGTTGCCTACGCTCAACCCTACACTGAACATCAGCGCGCAAAGCGCGTAGTAGCTGATATTGGTTTCTGCAATATCAAAAGGCAGCAGATGGCACACACCACAAATCGTACCCAATACAAAAAAGCCCACAATGATAAGACTTCCTTTCATGCCCTGCCTCCTTTCCTTTTATACAAAGCTCTCCAGAGTGCCCAAGCAGCGATAACACTTCCCAAGGTCCCTCCCAAGGTGAGGACAACGGCTTCATATCCGATGGTATGGAGTCCTCTGATAATCTCTTCGTTACTTCCTACCTCAATACCGAGGATAAACAGTAGCAGCCAGATAAGCAGGGTGATGATTGGATGGACCTTCTTTAAGTCCCGTTTCCGTAAGAGGTAGCCCAGCAGCATTCCTGTGAGCATTAGTCCGATGATTGTAAACATTGTCTGTATGGTTTTGTGAATAGATGGAAAGCTGTCTTACCCTCAAAAGCACCTCCTGTTTTAAAGAGGGGGAGGCGCTTCTGAGGTTTGACAATTGCAAAATTACTTCATTTCCAAATATCTTTGGTTCTCTTTCACTCCTTTTTCTTGTGTAGGGCATAAGCGGAATGAGAATTCCATCTTACGGGCAGGAATCAGGTATGGTTGATGCGGGTAGGCTCCCCAACTGGTATCTCCACCCACACCCATCTGCTTGAAGTCTATGTTCCAAGTCACCATATCTTTGGGTTGGACGTCTGAGATATGGCGTTGTGACTTGCGTGTGCCGGGTTCATCCAAATCTTCTGTCGGGAAGAGGTAGGCACTGCCGCTGATTGTGGGTGCACCGATAACCATCAGGCCATTGCCTTTCAAATCGGTGAGGCTCATCCAACGTACATCGGTCTTGTTGCCGTTTTCTTGTGGACGGTCGTAGGCGAAGTACTGTTCGGCTACGCTACCTTTGTACAGACCCACGAAGGAAGAACCGTTGCGGTCGCAATAGTTCTCGTGCGGACCTCGACCTAGCCATGCCATTTGGTCGTATTGCTTGTTCAGGGTGATGCTCACACCCATGCGGGGCATCAAAGGTAAAGTGTCGTTGGCAGGAATGAAAGTACAGTTCACATCGAGGCTGCCTCTCGGTGAGAAGCGGTAGCGGACAATGAATTCCGAACCGGCAACTTCTTCGGGCAGACGGTAGTGTGACACTACTTCATAGCCATCTTTGTCGAGCGCTGTTTTCTCCAATGAGGTGAGTTTGGCGCCACGTCCGGCTTCACGCCACGGGCGCAGGGTCTTGTTCATGTCGTTGCCCATGTCATTGTCCGTCACCGGACGCCAGAAGTTGGGACGCAGTGCTTCCTTAATCATCTCTTCCTTGCCTTCCTTGAACGAGCAGAGTGCTCCGGTGGCTTTGTCGAATCCTACACTGACATTTCCGGCAGTGAGGACAAGCAGGGCTTCGCTGTCGGTTGCCGTCACGTTGCCTGAGGCAGCTTTGGGGGTAACAGCCTTATAGAAGGGAAGCTTCACTTGTTCGGCAGCCAATTGTGTACCGGCCTTCAGCAGACCCTCGTCGCGCTTCTGGCTGGCATAGAAATTCAGGTAATATTCTACTCCTTCGGAGGAATGGATGGTGGGGAACTGTGTCCGGAATACGCCTGTCTGTTGGGCGGGCAAATCTACATTATCTATGCGTCCTTGTGCCAATACTTCACCGTTGCCTTCCAAGCGCCAAGTGAAGTCAAAGTCATTCAGGTTGGTGAAGAAGAACTTGTTTCTAAGCTCTACCAATCCTTCGTGATAATCGAGCAATCTGAAAGCCATATTCTGGTACACCCGTTTCACTTCATGTATGTGGGGCTTCAATGTGCGGTCTGCGGCAATCAGGCCGTTCATGCAGAAGTTGGCCGAGCTTGGAGTGCCTTCGGGGGCAAGGTCGCCGCCGTAGGCCCAGTAGAACTTACCGTCGTCGGTCTTGTTGTAAAGACCCTGGTCCACCCAGTCCCAGATGTGACCGCCTTGTAGAGAAGGGTACTTCTCGATGATGTCCCAGTAGTCTTGCAGATTGCCCACACTATTACCCATAGCATGAGCGTATTCGCAGAGGATGAGGGGCATGGTGGGCAGATAGAGAGCATGGTTTATCAACACGTCTATCTTCTTGTACATGGGGCAGAAGATGTCCGTGTTCCATTCCAGCAGGGCGCGTTCGTATTGCACGGGACGGCTGTCCAATGCTTTCAGCGTATTGTAGGTGACGTAGAAGTTCAGGCCGTTTCCCGCTTCGTTGCCAAGCGACCAGGTGATGATGCAAGGATGGTTCTTGTCGCGCTCGTACATGTTCATGGTGCGGTCTATATGCGCTTTTGTAAATAGCGGGTTATTACCCAGCGTGCCGCCTACGTTCAGATTATAGCCCATTCCGTGGCTCTCGATATTGGCTTCGTCTATGACGTAGAAGCCATATTGGTCGCACAGCTCATAGAAACGTTCCTGCTGCGGGTAGTGGCAGGTACGGATCGTGTTTATGTTGTACTGCTTCCAAAGTTCGAAATCTTTCAGCATAAGCTCTTCGGGAACGTAATGGCCGGTGTATTCATTATGCTCGTGATAGTTGACGCCTTTTACGAGGATAGGTTTGCCGTTTACCATCAGTTGCTTGTCTTTTATCTCTACGGTGCGGAACCCTACTTTGCAACCGGTGGCCTCGATAACGTCACCGTTGGTATGTTTCAGACTGATGACGAGCGTGTAGAGGTTAGGCGTTTCGGCTGTCCACTGCAACGGTTCTTTGATTGTCTTTGGGGTAAACTCCACTTCCGTCTGACCGTAGCTTACACGGGTTGAGGATTGGGCAATCAGCTTGTCTTTGCTGTCCAGCAAACGATAGCTTACGAGGAACGGGGCCTCTTTGCCGGTTTCGTTGGCAAACTTCACTTTCAGCTTCAGGATTCCGTTGCGGTAATCTCCGTCCAGGGGAGTCTCCGCCTTGAAGTCCGTCAGGTGTATTTGCGGCTGGGCATACATGTAGATGTCCCGTTCGATGCCGCTGATGCGCCAGAAATCCTGGCACTCCAGATAATTGCCGTCGGAGAAGCGGTGCACCTGTATGGCAATCACGTTCTCGCCTCT
>ENA-OOXT01001677-OOXT01001677.1-human-gut-metagenome-genome-assembly--contig:-NODE-1677-length-13654-cov-4.620634_pt1 | contig 13654 bp, 10 predicted proteins | sample MGYA00241590_ERZ501349 | MGnify/ENA primary metagenome ERZ501349 (study PRJEB25962, sample SAMEA2042838) | human gut metagenome | biome: human gut; feature: human-associated habitat; material: faeces...
TTCTTGTTATGCGCTCAACTTGCGTTGAAGAAGAAGCCAAAACAATCGCTCAATATGACTGCATTGCAACAATCGGCTCACTTTCAAGCGCAGAGGTTATGGACAAGGTATCAAAAGAACTCGGCAAAAAAACAAAATGCCATTTAAAAATTGACACCGGTATGGGAAGGTACGGATTTTTACCAAGCCAAGTTGAAAGCGCAATAAAATGCTATGATTTTGAAAATCTCGATTTTTGCGGTGCGTATACTCATTTTTCATCTGCATTTCACAATGTGCAACTTACGAAGGTACAGCTTGAAATGTTTAAAGATACAATCAAGCAGATTGAAAAAGCAGGCAAAAGCGTCGGAAAACTCCACGCTTCAAACTCGCCGGCCCTTTTAAATGTTGACGGAGTCTCGCTTGACGCTGTAAGAATCGGCTCGGCATTTACAGGCAGAGTTATAACAAAAAACAAAAATCCTCTCAACAGGCTCGGCAAACTTGAAGCACAAGTTATTGAAACAAAAACCGTGCCGGAAGGATATTCAATCGGTTACAACGGGCAATATAAAACAAAAAGAGAAACAAAGCTTGCAATTGTGCCGATAGGCCATTTTGACGGTTTCGGATTAGAAAAAGGAAAAGAAGTTGCCGATTTACATTCGGTTCTTTCACAAATTAAACAATTTTTGCAAAAGAAAAAATTAACCGTAAATGTAAACGGCAAAAATTACAATGTAGTCGGTGAAATAGGACTATCGCACACCGCAATTGACATTACAGGCAGTGATGTTAAAATCGGCGACATCGCAAGTGTTGAAATTTCACCTCTTATGGTAAATCCAAACATACCGCGAATATTTGAATAACAATAAAAAAACAGGCATACAGTGGAAACTGAATGCCTGTTTTTTTATTGTTCGTTTTTATAGCCCTGCTCTTTGAGCTTTTTAATCATCATTCTTGAAACTTTATAAACATCACCGCAGCCGAGAGTAATTACAAGGTCACCCGGTTTTGCATTTTTAAGAACATAATCCGCAATTTCATCAAATGTATCAAGTTGAACACTTCCCGGTACTTTATCAGCCAAATCTTTTGCCTTAATGCCGATTGTGTTAACTTCCCTGCTGCCCATAATTGCAGAAATAACACATTCATCAGGAATTTGAAGAACTTTAGCAAAATCATCAAGAAGAATTGATGTTCTTGTATAAGTAAAAGGCTGGTGAACTGCCCAAACACGATTAAATCCCATTTTCATTGCAGCTTCAAGCGTCACTTTTAATTCTTTAGGGTGGTGTGCATAATCATCCGCAAAAGTAATACCGTTATATTTGCCTAAAAGTTCAAAGCGCCTGCCTGCACCCTTAAATGCCTGAAGACCTTCACAAATGCTTTCAACATCTGCTCCGCTTTCATATGCTGCGGCAAAAGCGCAAAGAGAATTGAGAACATTATGTTCACCCGGAACTGAAAGATGAACTGTTGCCACAAATTCGCCGTTATGATAAGCATCATATTTTGAATGGAAACCGCCAGGAACATCAACATTTTTGGCAATCCATTCATTGCCCTCGCCTCTGCCTACTGAAACGAGCTTTTTACCTGTAATGCCCTTTAAAGTATCAACAGTATTTCTAGCAAAACGTGAGATAGACTTTGCTAAAATGATGTCTATTTTACCATTCATAGCATCATCTATCATACGTTGAAACTCAGTTCTATTCTTAACTTGTGTTCCAGAAATACCCTCATCAGCATATATTCCTACAAATTCCCAATCAGGATTAGATTTTATCTTTTCAGTGTAATATTTAATTTGTGAGTTATAACTCGTTAGTTGTTCTTCATCATCTGTACTAACTCGACCATAAGCACAAACTCTTTTTTTCTTATTTGCAACAGTAGTATTATCTTCACATTTGAGATTAGCAGTTATAATCTCAACTTGTGCCATTTGCACCTCACTTTCTTAATTCTTCAATTTCATTTTGAACTAAATACTCCGTTCAATAGAATTATACCTTATTTTTGTATAAATCTGTACTCTTTAATAAAAACTTTTAATTTTTTCTTTTAAAATATAAAATTGTTTTTCAGTTATTAACTTTAAATCTAATAAATCAGAAATAATATACAAATTAATTGATTCATCAATAATATTATCTATTTCTAACTGATTTAATTGTTTAGTGGTTTTTTCTTCAATGATTTCATACATTAAATCGTCTCCTTTCGTTTTAAAATTTTTGTAATAGTATTAAATAATAATTTTTCATAACTAATCTCAAACCTCCATTGCACATTATTTAAATTCACTTAAAAGTTGTTCCATTTCCTGTTGTTCTGCTTCAGTGGGTATTTCTTTTTCACATCTTTTACCATCCCAAACCATAACACCATCAGGATCATATCTAATATGTGGTTCTCTTTTACCATTTAAAATATCTTCTTTGTTATTAGAAGAAGAACCTTGATTAGCCTGTTGTCCTGCACCCGGACCGGCCTGAGCGCCACCTTGTGCACCACTCTGAGCATACATTTCAGCGCTGGCAGCCTGGAATGCTGTATTCAGTTCAGCCATGGCAGTATCAATAGCAGACAAATCCTGTGCTTTATGAGCATCTTTCAGTTTCTGAAGAGCAGCTTCAATCGGAGCTTTCTTATCAGCCGGCAACTTGTCGCCTAATTCCTTCAACTGATTTTCAGTAGAGAAAATCATGGAGTCAGCTTGATTCAATTTGTCAATCTTTTCACGTTCCTTCTTGTCTGCTTCTGCATTAGCTTCAGCTTCGGCTTTCATCTTTTCGATTTCTTCCTTACTCAAACCAGAGGAGGCTTCGATACGGATAGCTTGTTCCTTGCCGGTAGCTTTATCCTTGGCAGATACTTTCAAGATACCGTTGGCATCGATATCGAATGTCACCTCAATCTGAGGAACACCACGACGAGCCGGAGCAATACCAGTCAAATTGAACTGACCGATTGACTTGTTTTGTGCAGCCATCGGACGTTCACCTTGAAGTACGTGGATAGTCACTTCAGTCTGGTTATCGGCAGCTGTAGAGAAGGTCTCACTCTTGCGGGCCGGGATAGTAGTGTTTGCATCAATCAACTTAGTCATTACACCACCCAATGTTTCGATACCCATTGACAACGGAGTAACATCCAGCAATACCACACCTTTGATTTCATCTGTCAAAACAGCACCCTGAACGGCAGCACCTACAGCAACCACTTCGTCAGGATTAACACCCTTGGAAGGAGTCTTACCGAAGAATTTTTCTACCAATTCCTGAACAGCCGGAATACGTGAAGAACCACCAACAAGGATTACCTCATCGATATCAGAGTTGCTCAAGCCTGCATCGCTCATAGCCTTCTTGCAAGGTTCAAGACAAGCCTGAATCAAATTGTGAGCTAAAGCTTCAAATTTAGCACGTGTCAAAGTCTTAACCAAGTGCTTAGGCATACCGTCTACGGGCATGATGTATGGCAGGTTGATTTCTGTTGAAGTAGAAGAAGACAATTCAATCTTAGCTTTTTCAGCAGCTTCTTTCAGACGTTGCATAGCCATCGGATCTTTTGTCAAATCGGCACCTTCGTCATTCTTGAATTCCTGTACCAACCAGTCAATGATTACCTGATCGAAGTCATCACCGCCCAAGTGAGTATCACCGTTAGTAGAAAGTACTTCGAATACACCACCACCAAACTCAAGGATAGAGATATCGAAAGTACCACCACCAAGGTCGAATACAGCAATCTTCATATCTTTGTGAGCCTTATCAAGACCATAAGCCAAAGCAGCAGCTGTCGGTTCGTTCACAATACGTTTCACTTCCAGACCTGCAATCTGACCAGCTTCTTTAGTAGCCTGACGTTGTGAGTCCGAGAAGTATGCCGGAACGGTGATAACGGCTTCTGTAACTTCTTGTCCCAGATAATCCTCAGCAGTTTTCTTCATCTTCTGCAGAATCATAGCTGAAATTTCCTGCGGAGTATAAAGACGTCCGTCAATATCTACACGTGGAGTATTATTGTCACCTTTCACTACTTTATAAGGAACACGAGCAGTTTCCTTCTGTACCTGATCCCAAGTTTCACCCATGAAACGCTTGATAGAGAAAATAGTACGTTGCGGATTAGTGATTGCCTGACGTTTTGCAGGATCACCTACTTTACGTTCACCACCGTCAACAAATGCAACGATAGACGGAGTGGTACGTTTACCTTCGCTGTTTGCGATTACTACCGGTTCATTACCTTCAAATACTGAAACACATGAATTTGTGGTTCCTAAGTCAATACCAATAATCTTTCCCATAATTATATATCTTTATTTATTTGTTTTCAATTAAACTGATTTCTTGGCGAATGGTTCACGAAGGACTTCTTTTTTCTTTGGTGCACCAACCGCACGCCCTTCATAAAACAAACGGTATGCCAAAAATAAGAATGTGACAAAGGCTGACAAAATGACTGATTTATTTGCTATATGATACTTTTAAATGGATTCATATAAGGCAAGAATGTCAGAACTCCACCAAATAAAATACCTGTCAGCATCCTAGCATAATGCCATAAATGCAATCGGCCTTCTCGTTTATGAGAAACCAGGCCGACCCATATCAATTCGAATGTAGATGGATTATTGTTTCTTCAACACCAACAATTCATTTCCATTTTCACCTAACAAATATACTTTATCATCTTTCATGCTGAAACTTTTTGTTTCATTCAAAGCATTCAGCACGATAGTTTCAGTTTCCATATCAGGACACATCATCATGGTAGTAGCAACATTGTCAAATCTCAAAGAATTGGGTTTTCCATCTTCCTGCATTAACGCACCATTTATGGTATTACAGCCCACATTACCGTAAATGCGGCTTTCATCCAAATTAAAACCGATAAAAGGGGTCACCTCAGCCGTACCTACAATCTTCTTTCCATTCACCAATTCAATAACCCATTCTCCTGAAAGATCAGACAGTGACACTTCCGGAGCCGCCTTCTTTTCCAAAGTCATCAACGGCCGACCATCTTGATTACATAGAGTTATCACGTCGGGCTTGTCAGAAACCGTCTGGAAAGAAGTCACTTTATCCAATGCACCCAATACCATCTGCTCAGTCTTCATATCAGGGCACATCATGCGGGTACTTCCTATCTGTCCAAACTTCAATGTACCTGGCTTCAGAGAGTCGGCTTCAAAACTTCCCATCATACGGTTACATCCGCTATTGCCATAAATACGTTTCTGAGCTACATCAAAACCAATGAAAGGCATTCTCTCTGTAGATATCTTCTGTCCATCCACCTCTGTAATATTCCATTCCCCATCCAGAGAAGAAACAGACAACATATTCTTTCCACTACCACAAGATACAATCAATGCTCCGGCACAAACAGCCATCATTTTCAATACTAGTTTTTTCATATTATTTTTTTGTTAAATCTGTTAGTTTAGTGTGCAAAACTAACCATTTTATTTTTCACTATAGCAATTATACACAAAAATTTTATACCTTTGTATCAATTTATATATACTAACACTTAAAGCAATGAAAAGGTTTTTAGCCATTTTAATTGGGGCAACAAGCTGTAGCCTATGCACTTATGCACAAAACGGATATATAGTCACGACTACTTCACAACAAACAAGTATTTCCGTAGAATCTTTGGAAAAACAGTTTATAAACGATCATTTCAAGTATTACAACCTGTGTGACTGGACACCAGGCATGAAATTCATGGTGATGCCGGAACGTAAAGACATCATTATTCCTCCTTTTAAATCGGCGGAAACCAACAAGGAGGTGGATACAGGAGAGTTAAAACATAAGATTTTTGAATATCTGGGTTCGGAAATTACCGAACGGGGCTTTGTACATTTTAACTTTGAATGTGAAGGGCAACAATATTATCACGAACTTAAAAACACCACCCTGGAACAATATTGCCTGAAGCCCAAAGCCGGTATTCCTACCCTTGCCTACCTGGGTGATGTGGACATAGCCAAAGAACTGCTGGAAGGACAAACCCTATATATGCGTACCAATAAAGTACGTATAGATGATCCCAACAGCATATCGGGCTATAAAGAGGTCCCGATTGGTATAAATGAAGAAGTAACAGTAACAGCTGTCGGAGTGGGCAGCCGCGCATACCCTGTAAAAATCGTATTCCAAGACAAGAAAGGAAACACCTACTATCAGCCAGTAGCTATATCAAAGACTAATTGTGGCATGGCAGACAGTGATTTTATTATGGAAAATAAAAATAAATATTTTCCAAATTCATTTAGCTTCAGTGATGCAAATACAAAAAAATCAAAGAATCTGATGAGTAAATATGGAAAAAAAACTGTCTATCTGAAAGCGGAAACGGAATGTCTGGATGAAACAGACACTCCGGTGAGACTTCCCCGATATACACAATTCACCATCAAAAATATAATCTCACAAAACAACTCTCCTTACGTCTTTTTAGAATTGGAAAACATAGATGGAAAGCATTATAAGATAAAAGCTGCATTCACCCATACGAGTGTAGTTGATGTGATTTTACAATCAGACAATTATTTTACGGATCTATTCGGCATAGGCAACTTACGAACCAAGTATCCGAATATCACAGAAGAAGTTTGGAACATGATAAGCCGCGGTAAGGTACGAAAAGGAATGACAACCGACGAATGTCGTCTGGCATTGGGTAATCCCATGCGCATCCATATAGTCACGGGTGGCTATGAAACATGGTCCTACGAAAGAAAAACCTTAGATTTCACCAATAAGAAACTAGACCGTATCCACTAATACCCAAAATATTTTGTTATCTTTGCCCTGTGAACGGTAATGTCTGCCGGGCATTTTATTTTAACAAGAATAAAAAACAGCAAATGGGTAAAGTATTAATTATCGGTGCAGGCGGTGTAGGTACTGTCGTAGCACACAAAGTGGCTCAGAATCCGGATGTATTCACTGACATCATGATCGCCAGCCGTACAAAATCAAAATGTGATGCAATCGTAAAAGCTATCGGCAATCCAGCTATTAAGACTGCACAGGTAGATGCGGACAATGTAGACGAACTGGTAGCCCTGTTTAATAGTTTCAAACCCGAAATCGTCATCAATGTAGCTCTGCCTTATCAAGATCTGACCATCATGGAAGCTTGTCTGAAAGCCGGGGTGAATTATCTGGATACAGCAAACTATGAACCAAAGGATGAAGCTCATTTCGAATACAGCTGGCAGTGGGCTTATAAAAAACGTTTTGAAGACGCAGGACTGACAGCGATACTGGGTTGTGGATTCGATCCGGGAGTAAGTGGTATTTATACAGCCTACGCAGCAAAACATCATTTTGACGAGATGCACTACTTGGATATTGTGGACTGTAATGCCGGCAACCATCACAAAGCGTTCGCTACCAATTTTAATCCTGAAATCAATATCCGCGAAATTACTCAGAACGGACGTTATTATGAAGAAGGCAAATGGGTGACCACCAAGCCATTGGAATACCACAAGGATCTGACTTATCCCAATATCGGTCCTCGTGATTCCTACTTGCTGTATCATGAAGAGCTGGAATCATTAGTTAAGAATTTCCCGACCATCAAACGTGCTCGCTTTTGGATGACTTTCGGTCAGGAATACCTGACTCATCTGCGTGTCATCCAGAATATCGGTATGGCCCGCATTGACGAAATAGATTATAACGGAGTGAAAATTGTTCCGTTACAATTCCTAAAAGCCGTACTCCCCAATCCACAGGATCTAGGAGAAAATTATGAAGGCGAAACTTCTATCGGATGCCGCATCCGAGGCGTAAAGGATGGCAAAGAACGTACTTACTATGTTTACAACAACTGTAGCCATCAAGAAGCTTACAAAGAAACTGGAATGCAGGGAGTAAGCTATACAACTGGAGTTCCAGCCATGATTGGAGCCATGATGTTCCTGCAAGGATTGTGGAAACGTCCGGGAGTATGGAATGTAGAAGAGTTTGATCCCGATCCATTTATGGAACAACTGAACAAACAAGGTTTGCCTTGGCATGAAGTATTCGATGGTGATCTAGAACTTTAAAATAGTGATTAATGGCCCATAATTCATACTTGGGCCACACTAACCATTAATCATTAACCACTAAAAAATGAACATAGGAGATAAAGCCCCGGAAATATTAGGCTTAAACGAAAAAGGAGAAGAAATTCGTTTAAGTAATTACAAAGGAAAAAAGATAGTACTCTATTTTTATCCTAAGGATATGACATCTGGTTGTACTGCCCAGGCATGTAATTTGCGTGATAACTATGCGGAACTGCGCGCTCATGGTTATGAAGTAATCGGTGTCAGTGTGAATGATGCCAAATCGCATCAGAAATTTATTGAAAAGAATGAGCTACCCTTTACTCTTATTGCCGATACCGACAAGAAGTTGGTAGAACAATTCGGAGTATGGGGAGAAAAAAGTATGTACGGACGTAAATATATGGGTACATTCCGTACAACTTTCATCATTAACGAAGAAGGCGTGATTGAACGTATCATCTCTCCCAAAGAGGTGAAAACAAAAGAGCACGCACAACAAATTTTATAAACCAACAGATTTATGGCAAAAAAAGATAACGAAGAAATTCCATTCTCAGCAAGTCCGAGTGCCGGAAATAGTGAAAAACTGAAAGCGCTGCAAGCTGCAATGGATAAGATAGAGAAAACTTTTGGTAAAGGCTCTATCATGAAAATGGGTGATGACAACGTACAGGAAGTGGAAGTGATTCCTACCGGGTCTATCGCCTTGAACGCCGCATTAGGGGTAGGCGGCTATCCCAAAGGTAGAATCATAGAAATTTATGGTCCCGAATCATCCGGTAAGACTACATTGGCTATCCATGCCATTGCTGAAGCTCAGAAGGCAGGCGGCATTGCCGCTTTCATTGATGCCGAGCATGCTTTCGATCGTTTCTATGCGGCCAAACTGGGAGTGGATGTAGATAACTTATGGATATCACAACCCGATAACGGTGAACAGGCACTTGAAATTGCTGAGCAATTGATACGCTCATCCGCCATTGATATCATTGTTATCGACTCTGTCGCGGCATTGACTCCGAAAGCTGAAATTGAAGGAGATATGGGTGATAACAAAGTAGGTTTACAGGCACGTTTGATGTCTCAGGCTTTGCGCAAGCTTACGTCAGCCATCAGCAAGACCAATACAACTTGTATTTTTATCAACCAGTTGCGTGAAAAAATCGGTATCATGTTTGGTAACCCTGAAACAACTACCGGTGGTAATGCTCTGAAATTCTACGCTTCCGTACGTTTGGATATCCGTCGCTCCACTCAACTGAAAGATGGTGAAGAAGTAATCGGCAACCAGACTAAAGTAAAAGTGGTGAAAAACAAAGTGGCACCTCCTTTCCGTAAAGCCGAATTCGATATCATGTTTGGTGAAGGGATCTCAAGAGCTGGTGAAATCATTGATTTAGGTGCTGATTTAGGCATCATCAAGAAAAGCGGTTCATGGTACAGCTACAACGAAACCAAACTGGGACAAGGACGTGACGCTTCCAAACAAGTGATTCAGGATAACCCCGAACTGGCGGAAGAACTGGAAGGTTTGATTTTCGCAGCACTGAAAGAGCAAGAATAAACCGTTCTCACATATATGCAATATATTACATTCATGACCAGTATATACAAAAACAATACATGTTAATAAAAAAACCGTTTTAACCATAATAATAAGGTTAAAACGGTTTTATCCTTAAACATTATTTCCAATCACAATTTTTCAACTTTTATAAAAGACTTGTATCCCATATTTTACAAAAAGCATCTACTTTTTCAATTCAAATCCTAACATCAGCCCGTCATAAGCTTCAGCTACACTGTTAAGAGTGGCAGCTGTAGAATTTACTTTGGAAGCCGCTCCAGTAATCACCTTTAGAATAGACATCAACTTATCGGCATTAAACACAAGACTCATACTATTGCCTGTTACTGTCACATAAGCTACCGTCTGTATGCCCAACTTACTTTTCATAATAATCGTCTTAGCTTCCTCATCAAAAACATAAGTGCCGCTTACCGTACGTCTTTTCAATATATATGAATAAGTACCATCCTCCTTGAAAATATACTTAATACTAGTCAAACCAATCTTATCATATATAGTCTGTAATTTTTCTTCCACTTCTTTGGCCGCTACCTCTCCACCAGCCTTTGCCAGTAACTGATCACTCTCGAACTGACATTCAGGAGCCTGATAAGACCAAGTCCCCACAATAGAATGAGCCGTAGTAGCCTTGTTACCAATTGCCGCCTTTGCCACTCCTGTCAATATAGATTTCAAATCCTGCGCCTCAGCATGAACAGAACACATACATAATAACAAAACAACTCCCCACCATTTAAAAACATTCTTTTTCTTCATATACTTAATTACTTATAATATTCAACGACAAAGATAAAACAAAGAGACGAAAAGATAAATAACATCACATTGTAATTTAACAAAATATGCTACATTATGAAATAGAACATATATAATAGGAAACAAACGATAAAGGACAAGTTACAGCCTTATCACCACATACTTGTCCTTTATTTCAAGAAAATACCTTTTAACAATCTCTTACCTCATCACAGTTATATTACAATAGATAATTCAATCATTCTTATTTCCATTCACTATGTTGCTCCAACATCGGATTCGTATCAATCTCACCTTGCGGAATAGGCCAAACCAAATCTTGCGCACCACGAAGATTACCCCGCGAAACTACTCCAAAGCCATAGAATGACTGGTCTTTCTGCATACGCTTTTGAGCATTTTCAAATTCTCCCCAACGGTAAAGATCTGCAAAACGCAAATCTTCAAAAGCCAATTCCACACGGCGTTCGTGACGTACAATGGCGCGCAATTCTTCTTTATTCAAATTAGTTCCTTCCACTACTTCTACCGCTGGCATACCAACACGAGCACGAACTTCATTAATACATCCTGTTATTTCGGCTTGTGGATAACCACCTTTCTCAATCATAGCTTCAGCAAGTGACAAAAGTACCTCTGCATAACGGATAACATAGAAGTCAAGACTACCGTCATATTCATTAACTGTATCTTCTGGAGTGTACCATTTACGAATACAACAGGTAGAACTTGCCGGCAAATTATTAGTAAACAGTTTTCCGTTCCATTCCATACCAGGTAACATCAATGTACCTTTCATACGAGGATCACGATTCTCATAACGTCCCATATCCGGATTAGCCTTCGTATGGGCTCCTTGAACAAGACTTCCTTTAAATAAAGGTGACTTATCGATGGGCAACCCATCTATACAATAAAAATCATCACACAAGTTCATAGAACCTTCAATAGCATTCATTGGAGCAGACCAACAAACCCCAAAGCAACTTCCTTCACCTAATCCCGGACCTTTAAAATGGACACTCAACAATACTTCTGCTGCCGTTTCATTTTGCTCTTTAAACAAATCAGCATAATTGGCAGCATAATCAGTTCCGTCACCCGACTTAAAAAGCTGCACTTTTCCTACTACATTTTTATAAGCCGTTATTGCCTCGTCCCAACGTTGATTAAAAAGAGCAATTCGTCCCATAATGGCATAACCTGCTTCTTGGGACATACGTCCTTTTTGCGCTTTCCCTATAACTGGTATTTTAGGAATCCAAGTCTTCAAATCTTCCAGCAAGGACGAAATAATCTGACTACGTTCCGCCTTGGGAGCCTGTGCTTCAGCCAAAGTTAAAGGTTTCGTCAGATAAGGGACATCACGGAATACGGAGGTCAGATTGCAATACATCAAAGCTCGTAATGCTATTGCTTCCGCCTTGTATGCATCTATCTTTTCAGCCTCCATCGGAATACGTTCCACATTCTCTACCAACATATTACAACGCTTAATCACTTCATAATTAGCATTCCAGTACATAGAAAAGCATTCATCGGTAGTGGAAGAAGCACATTTCGAGATAGAACTTCCCAGCATCCAATCACCCCATGTGTGGTCTCCATTATCCGTACTGGTTTCACGTCCTAGAAATCCAAACTTCCAGCCATCAATATTGTCATCATATAAATTCTGGCTCTGCATGGCATCATAGCAAGCTGTCAAAGCCATCAATGCATCCGATTCGGTCTGCCAATAAGTGGTTTGAGAAGGCTGATTCGGAGAATCCGTCTGCAAAAAACTATCTGAACATGCACTGGTAACCAATAACACTCCAGAAAAAAATAAAACTCTGCATATATTTTTTGTACTTTTTACCATAATGTATATCCTCCTTATAAGTTAGAATTGAATATTTAGCCCAAATGAATAAGTGCGCATATTGGGATGTACGTCATTTCTAGCATCACCCGATGTTTTTTCCGGATCCCAGTTTTTCAAAGACGTAAATGTCAAAAGGTTGCTTCCGGCAAAATAAACACGGACACTGGAAACACCCATCTTAGCAAGTCCAGGCTGACGGAATGTATAGCCGAATTCCAAGTTCTTCAAACGTAAGTAACTGGAATTTTCTAACCAGAATGAAGAATAAGAATCATTCATAGTATTACCCAATGCCGGCATAGAAGCATTTACGTTGCCGGCAGAATAACGATCCAACCAACGTTCGGTTAAGTTACCGCGAATATCGGTAGAAGTTTCCCAACTGTAACGGTAAATACCTCCCACTCCTTGCCAAAAAGTAGACAAGTCAAAATTCTTCCAAGAAGCTCCTAAATTGAAGCTATAAGAATATTTAGGAAAAGGATTGCCAATAATATCACGATCATCAGCAGTAATATTACCATCATCATTCAAATCAGCATACATAATATCGCCCAATTTAGGAGCCACACCATTTTGTTTAATGACTTCCCCTTTTGAATTAGTACGCTGTAAATCAGCTTCTGTACGGTACATACCAATCGCTTTATATCCAAAATAAGCGCCAATAGGATTGCCAATACGATTGATTGTTTGCCCACTTATTGTTTCTTCCAAACCGCCCATTTCCAGAATTTCGTTCTTCACGTGTGACAAGTTGAAACCTACATTCCAAACCCAATCGCCTTTACTATCCGAGTAATTCACATTCCATTCCCAACCACGATTGCGGACAGCACCCACATTCTGATAAGGAGCATTAAGAGAACCTAAGAATATGCCTGGCATAGCTAATTGCATCAAGATATCAGAAGTTTTCTTATCAAACCATTCAAAAGTAGTCTGTATCCTATTATTAAAGAATCCAAGATCAAGGGCCACATTGATGGAGCGGGTCGTTTCCCATTTGATGTCTTCATTTGGAACAGAAGTCTGTACCATACCAGCCTGTTTGTCCCCACCTTGGTCAAAGAAATAATTTCCGCTTGCGCCCAAAGTAGCCGCATAAGCATAATTACCGATTTCCTGGTTACCCAACTTACCCCATGATAAACGCAACTTTCCAAGGGAGAAGTTTTTATAGTCTTTCATTAATTCTTCATTCGAAAACACCCATCCTCCTGATACGGAAGGAAATGTAGCGTAACGATTGGCTTTAGGCATACGTGATGAACCATCGTGGCGAATATTGAACTCAAACAAATAACGGTCATCATAACCGTAATTCACACGACCAAAAAATGACTGG
>ENA-OOXT01001694-OOXT01001694.1-human-gut-metagenome-genome-assembly--contig:-NODE-1694-length-13561-cov-1.831186_pt1 | contig 13561 bp, 8 predicted proteins | sample MGYA00241590_ERZ501349 | MGnify/ENA primary metagenome ERZ501349 (study PRJEB25962, sample SAMEA2042838) | human gut metagenome | biome: human gut; feature: human-associated habitat; material: faeces...
GCCAGCACCCATGTATCCGCCGGAATTGGCCACATAGATTTTCCCGTCCACTATTTCCAGTTCGTCGGGTTGGTATCCTACCAGGCAGCGATCCACCACTTTCAGGGTAGCGGTGTCAACCCGGGCCACGTAACCTATCTGTTCGTAGTTAGGGTTGATTTCCACTGGCCCGGCATAGGACGTGACATAAGCGTACCGCCCGGCAAACTTGATAAAGCGGCAGTTGGGAATGTCTATCTGGCCGATTCGTTTGGCGGTCTGGTAGTCCATCACCTCCACTTTGTTGGAGCAGTTGATGACGGCATACATCTTGCTTCCGTAGATGCCGATGTCGTTGCCCACATCGCCCAGTTCCTTGGGAACGGTGGGGTTCACTTCGGCATAGATGTTGCGGGTGTATATGCCGGTGGTAAAGTCATAGTAGTCCAGTGTGGACTTGTTGCTGCCCATGTTACCTTCGTTGAGCAGGTAGAACCCGCGGTAACCGTCCGGGGTGCGGGTGTAGCCCGTGTATTCGTCTTCGGAGAGAATCATCTCCACATCGTCCCGGCAACTGCCGAGGGTGCAGAGCGCCAGGAGGCTGATAAGTGTGTAGCGTATGTTTTGCTTCATATTTCAACAGTGAATGACAGTTTGTAGTTGCGTTTGGGCATGGGATAGTTCAGTACTACCTCGTAGTCTTGTGCCAGCAGGTTGTTGACCTCCAGTGCCAAGCGCAGGTTGGTATCCTTGACTTTGAAGTTTTTAATGAGGGCCATGTCGTGCGTGTACCATGGCTGTTCGTAGTCTTCGCGTATGTTGGCTGAACTGTGGTAGCGTTCGCCTACATAGATGAAGCTGTAGTTCAACTGCCACGATCGCCAGTGGATGCCAGCGATGACCGACCCGCTGTGCCAAGGTATATAAGGAATTTGACCGCCATAGGTCAGGTTTTGTAGCACGTCGCTTTTGCGTTTCGTAAAGTCCTGTGCTTTCTGGTAGGTGTAGGTCAGGCGCAGGTTCAGCAGGATGTCCCAAGGCAGGCGGAATTCTGTGGTGGACGAGGCGTCAATGCCCCGTATTTCCACGTAGCCTAGGTTCATCATCATCCAACGGTACTGCCCGTTTCCTTTGGGCACGGCCACGATTTTGTCCGTCACCTCGTTGTAGTAGGCATCTGCCTGCAGGTCGATGCGGCTTATCCATCCGCGTTTGAACGTCTTTCCATACTGCATCCCAAGGTTGTACTGGTGGGTGAACTCGGGGCGCAGGGCAATATTGCCGATGTCCGTATAATACAGATCGTTGAAGGTGGGCATACGAAAACTCCGCTTCGCAAAGGCGTGGACCGAGAAGGCACGCGTGGCGAAGGGGTAATAGTTGAGAAAGAAGGCGGGCATGAACTCGTGGAGGTGGGCCGACGTGCCACGACGCACACGGTCGGAGACGAACATAGCCGCCAGACTCGCCTGCAAGCGTAGCGGTCCGAGGTCCAAGGCCGTAGCCACGGCAGCACTATGGGTCAGCCGCGTGGGGAAGGCAAAGCGGTAGGTATCGGCATTGAGCTTGTTCCAGCGCAGGTCATAGCTCATACTGACTCCCCAGGCGGGCAAGAGCTGATAGCTATTACTCGTGGAGAGATAGAACTCCTGCTGCCAATAGCGGTTGTCCACGGGCAAGTGGGTGGTGTCGCGGTCGAGATAATGTGTGCGGTAATAGGCATACTTGGCCAGCACCTGAGTGGAGAAGCGGTCGCCAAAGTCTTTCTGCAGTCGGTGCTGGAGGAAGACGTTGGTGTCGTACTGTCGCTCGCCACGCCGCCACACATTGTTCACGATCGCCCCAGGGATGCCGCGTCCTGAGTCGTAGCAGTAGGCCTTCGTGGTCCAAAAGCCTTGGCGGAGCAACCCGTGGAGGGTCAGTTCTACTCGCTCCGCGCGCACATCGCCATTCTGCCGTGTGGCCGTCGTGTCATAGGCCACACTCCCGTCAGGAGTCAGCCGGCGATAGCGGAAGCGGTACTTGCCGCTGGCAGACAGCCATCCTGCCGACAAAGAGACGCTGAGACGGTCGGAAAGCCGCTGTTCCCATAGCGTCGAGAGACTCAGCAGGCCCGAAGCGCCCGCCTGCACCTTCGCCTTGAGATGGGTCGGCCGGCCAGGAGAGAAGTGGGGCTGACGCGTGCGGATATAGACAGTGCCCCCATGGGCGAAGTCGGAAGCCGGCTGGAGAAGCGTGCTGCGCTGACCATTATAGACAGCTATCTCCTGGATGTTGTCAAGGCTCAACTGGCCAAGGTCTATCTGTCCGTTCTGGGCGTTGCCCAGTTCCACGCCGTCATAGTAGATGCCGACATGCTGCGACCCCATGGATCGGATATTGATGGTCTTGATGCCTCCCACGCCGCCATAGTCCTTGAGCTGGACGCCCGCAAAATAGCGCAGCGCATCGGCCACCGAACCGCCATCGAGCCGCCTCAGGGCCTCGCCATCAAGCCGCTGGCCGCCTATCACCATGCGTTGGGCTATTCGCACACCGACCACATCCACATCCTGCAGGGTATGGACACTATCGCCCACGACGGCACGGGCCATCGCGGCAACGGGGACGAGCAGGCCAAGCAGCCAAGAAAACATCCTTTTCTTGTACAAACTCACTTCCTCTTACTCTGTCTAAAGACTGGCTCCACAATTTCTTTCATGATAGAGCCAACCAGAAATGTATCTTTCTGCATCGACCTTTCCTCGAAGGCGGCAGGCGCAAGCGCAATGGCAGGTCTTCTGACTCGTTGCCTATAATGGCCAAACGCCTTCCCCATCGTCCTCGATAGCTCCTCCACAAGAGGGACGGAGCGGGACGACCAGTGGCTTTGGCCTCCTCGTCTTGCAACATACAGCTGCGGGACAGTAGCGGATTCTCACCGCTTTCCCATTTTAATCGCGTCTTTCAGCGAACCGATTGCGGGTGCAAAAGTACAAAAAAAAATAGACATAACACGTTTTGAAAGCAGAATTCCCATCGAGAAGAAACCAAGAAGGCAGCGGCCTTCAGCAACCGACACATCGCTGAAAGCCACTGGACCAAAGAGAGGGCGGGAATGGCAGCCTACCCGAAGTAGGCCATGATCTCGTCCATGAAGGGTGTGAGCTGGCGCGGATGGACGACGCCGTGGCGGTCGGTCGTGTTCATGCTGTAGGCCACGAAGAGCCGACGGCGGGCCCGCGAAAGGGCTACATAAAACTTGCGAGCATCCTCCATATCCTGCTTCTTGTCGCGGTTGTAGGCATTGGGATAACGCCCATCGACGGCATCGAAGATGATGACGTTGTCGTACTCCAGTCCCTTGGCCTTGTGGACAGTCGTCACATAGATCCGCTCGCGGATGCTCCGGCTATTGCAGAAATCACTTTCCTTCAGCGTGCTGAGATCGACGATATAGCGTTGGAGCTGAGCGTCGAGACTATTGGCCACTTCCTGACGGGGCAGCAGGTCCATCATAATGTAGCGACAGATATCGTCCAGTTGCGGTATCTCATCCACCTTGTGCTCCTCGACAAAATAGGCATAAGCTCGCCGCAGTTCCTTCACGAGGGCCGGCTGGTCGGCGTCGGCCTCCAGATCATAGCATCGTGCCATGGCATCCAAATACAAGTCGCCATAGTAGGCGCGGAGTTTGCTGGCAAAGGGGCGCACGCGCGGATGGGCCAGGAAGTCGGTTTGGGCCTTGACCCTGCTCCGCCCACTCGTCGCACAGTAGTTGACGAGGCTCACGGTAGCCCCCACATCGTCGATGGCCTGATGGGTGTTGGCCCCCTGCAGGCCCAGTTGGTCGATGAGCGATTCGAGCTTGTAGGACCGAAGATTTCTGTCGAGCAGGCGCATCAGCTTCAACGTGTCGAAGACACGGGCCATCGGAATGGGAAGCCTTAGGCCGCCGTGGCGCAGGAGGTTGTACCTGAGGATCTGATAGTCGAAACGCACGTTGTGTCCCACCACAGGACGGTCGCCGACAAAAACCAGAAACCGTGCCAACGCCTCTTCCGCCTGGAGCAGTTCGCCAGCCGCCATCTTCTGATGATAGAGCGCGTACATCGGGTTTTCTTTCTCGCCGAGCAGGGTCGGGATGGGGCGGTCGGTCTCAATATAGAGGTCGAGTGGCTCGCCCACTACCCTGCCCTGGCAGACCCGCATGGCAGAGACCTCGATGATATCGTCATGATAGACGTCCGTGCCCGTGGTCTCGGTGTCGAAAACCACGATTTCGCCTCCATCGTAAGCCTTGAGAAACTCCTGAAGGTAGGTGGTGGTTCCGTCGTAGCGCAGGAGGTCGTCGGGCGTAAGGGCAAGCTGGAGAAGTTTTCGAGAGAAACGCCGCGCAAGGGAGTGGGTGTCGAAAACGCCGACACCGCGCAGGATACGCGCCCAGGGGATGAAGTTGTGCTCGTTGGAGAGTACGGATAGGTGGGCAAAGAGCAGGCGCACGTCGGGTGTGTCGAAGAGGTCGCGCCCCGACACCTTGAAGTGGGTGAGGCCTTGGTCGGTGAGCGACTGCGAGACACGGTTGGCATCGGCATTGGAACTGACGACAACGGCGGTCGTCCCCTGCGCCTGGAGCTCCCGCACCTTCTCACAGATCAGCCGTATCTCGTCCTCCATCGTGGCGCCATAGATGATTTGGAGGTCGCCAGGCTGCGCTTGCTCGTCGTTGCCAGCCAAAGGCAGGAGCTCGGGGTCGATGCCCAACTGTGCCTCTGCGTAGCGGTTGAGGACGCCGAGCAGATAGCTGGGCGCACGATGGTTCTGACGCAGATGGTGGATGTGGCCTTTGCAGCGCAACTTGATCTCGTTGAGTCGCTCCACCTTCGCCCCCATAAAGGAGAAGATGGCTTGCTGCTCGTCGCCGAGAAAGAGCACCGTGGCGCGTTCTTTCGCCGTCAGCAGGTCGATGATGGCGAGCTGCATGGCGTTGAGGTCCTGCACCTCATCGACCTGTATCCAGCGATACCTGCGCAGTCGGCCCTCGGTGTCTTCCCGGTAGGCGTCATAGGTCTTCAGCAGCAGGTCCTCGAAGTCGAGGATGTGGTTGTCGGCCTTGTATTCGGCATAGCGACGGGCATAGTACATTTTCTTCAACAAAGTCCGCACCTTGCCTGCCACCTCGCGAGGAGCAGCATCGGCATCGTCGAAGTAGTTTTCCGCACAGGGATAGATCTCGATGAGAGCCTCGACGGCGAAAGGCTTCTTCTGGCGATTGCAGAGATAGCGGAGCGCTTCGCGGTCGCCCTCGGTCAGCGCCTCAGGATGCAGATACAGACTCCACGGATGGCCATGGCGCATCTGATCCATGAGGTGGGAGAAGAAGAGTATCTGCTGGTAGTTGCGGCTGGACCGGTAGTCGCGGATCACGCGCTCCTCGTCGTCGTGGGTGTAGTCGGCCAGGATGCTGATGGTCTCCTCGTCGCTGACGATGGACGAGTCGGCGGGCACTACCTGCTGCTCGAAGAGGAACCGCGAACAGAAATGGTGGACGTTGCCCACATGGAGCGGCCCTAAGTCCTCGCCGTCCATCACCTCGCCGATGCGGTTGATCATCCCGCGGGCGGCGCGGTTGGTGAACGTTAGGCAGAGCATGTCCTCGAAGCCCACCCCGTGGCTGTGGGCCCAGCGCACTCGGGAGGCCAGGATGTGGGTCTTGCCGCAACCCGGAGGGGCCAGCACGAGGTGGTGGCCGTCCTGGGCCAAGACGACGGTACGCTGGCTTTCGTCCAGCGTTGTGAGTATTTCGGTTTCTTGGTCGGTCATGATTTGATGGTAATTGTTTCGCAAAGGTAAACTTTTTCCTCGATTCTTGCAAAAATTCAATTCCTTTTTCGTAACTTCGCAGAATCAAATAAAAACCGAATCATGATACAGATTGAAAATGCGAGAAAGGAGGATGCGCCGATCATCGCTCCTATGATCATGGAGGCTATGAACCTGGAGTGCTGCCAGTGGTTTGCAGGCCCCAACCACACGCTGGAGGAGTTTGAACAGTTGATGACGCGCCTCGTCGCCATGGAGGAGAGCCAATACTCCTACCGCAACACGCTCGTGGCAATAGACCACGGGGCGGAGGCTGGTCGGACCGTGGCGGGCGTCTGCGTCAGCTACGACGGCGCCCTGCTGCGCCCGCTGCGGCGCGCCTTTATCCAGGAGGCCCTGGAGACGTTTGGCATCGACTACAGCGACATGGGCGACGAGACGGCTGCTGGAGAACTCTATATCGACACGGTCTGCGTGCGCGCCGACTACCGCGGCCACGGCATTGCCGGCCAACTGCTGATGGCCACGGTGGAGAAAGGCCGGGGGATGGGACTGCCCACCGGACTGCTCGTGGACGACGGCAACCCCAAGGCCGAAAGGCTCTATCGGCGCCTCGGCTTCGAGGTGGTGGGCGACGACTGCTGGGGCGGCCACAAGATGCACAGGATGCGCAAGCAGTAACCGCACGAGAAAAGCCGCAACCTCCACGATGGAAGATTGCGGCTTGCTTGTTGGCGTATGTAAGGCTAAACCTTATTTCACTCTATCGACGATGGCCTTGAAAGCCTCGGGATTGTTGACAGCGAGGTCAGCGAGCACCTTGCGGTTGATCTCGATACCATTCTTGTGGAGCGCACCCATGAGCTGGCTGTAGCTCATATCGTAGAGGCGAGCGGCAGCGTTGATACGCTGAATCCACAGAGCGCGGAAGTTGCGCTTCTTGTTACGACGGTCGCGGTAAGCATAAGTGAGACCCTTCTCATAGGCGTTCTTGGCTACCGTCCAGACGTTCTTGCGGGCACCAAAGTAACCTTTGGTTTGCTTCAGAATCTTGGTTCTCTTGGCCTTAGAGGCAACATGATTTACTGATCTTGGCATAGTTTTCTTTTCCTTTTAATGTTGAACGACTAAGTGATAGAATTAACGCAGATTGAGAAGATCCTTTACCTGCTTGAGGTTGGTGCGGTCAACGAGGGTTGAACCGACCAGGTTGCGCTTCTGCTTCTTGGTCTTCTTAGTCAGAATGTGACTGTGGTAAGCATGACGTCTTTTGATCTTACCAGTTCCGGTGAACGAGAAACGCTTCTTGGCACCGGAGTTTGTCTTCAACTTTGGCATTTTTTAAATCCTTTTATTTATGATACTTTAATTTAGGTGGCAACGTATATACCAGGACGTTACGCACTCTTTTCTTGATCTCTTGTGGGCTTATTCCCCCTTGGCCAGCTTCTTCAGGGCCTCAGCGCCATTCTTGGCGTTGGCGAAGAGCCCGCTATTCTCGGCCACGTCCTTGTCGTGCTGCTCCTGCTCGATCTCGGCAGCCACCTTGGCCTGGGCCTCGGCATTCTCACGGTCGCGCTTCTGCTGGCTCTTCTTCTGTACGCTCACCTTCTTGGGTGCAAGATAGAGGAACATGCGCTTTCCTTCGAGCTTCGGAAGCTGCTCTACCTTGGCATACTCCTCCAAGTCGTTGGCAAAGCGGAGCAAAAGCACCTCACCCTGCTCCTTGAAGAGGATACTACGGCCACGGAAGAAAACGTAGGCGCGCACCTTGTTGCCCTCGTTGAGGAACTCGATGGCGTGCTTGAGCTTGAACTGGTAGTCGTGCTCGTCGGTCTGGGGTCCGAAACGTATCTCCTTCACCTCCTGACGCACCTGTTTCTGCTTCAATTCCTTCTGGCGACGCTTCTGCTGATAGAGGAACTTGGAATAGTCGATGAGACGACAAACAGGCGGCTGGGCATTCGGAGAGATCTCGACCAAATCGACACCTTGCTGCCGAGCGAGGTCCAAGGCTTTCCGCGTAGGCATCACTTCGGAGCCTTCGTCAGACACAACACGCACTTCCCGAACGTGAATTTTCTCATTCACGCGGTACTGTAATTTCATTTTGTCATTCTTCATTCAACTGTTTTTGTTCAAAATCGGGCGCAAAGGTACTGCTTTTCCGTGAATTAGCCAAATATTTTTGCAAGAAAATCCCACTTCATGGGTCTTGCAGAGATTCTTCTCTCAAAAAATTACTAAAGTCCTGTCAATACATTTATTGGTTCATCGGGGAAACGAAATCCCACGCTCCAAGATCGGCGTACTGTGGCGTGGCAAAGAAGTGGAGAACTACGCTCTCGACGAGTGCCGCATCCTTGGAAGCGGGCTGGCTGCCCTCGGCCTTAGCCTGGCTGATACGGACCTTTGCTTTGGTTGATCTCAAAGAGACTGGGGTTGACGGCTCGTGCCGTGATGCTATAGCTGATCATAGTGTTGAGGTTTTAAAGGTGTTGAAAAGCTGGGTTTTATCTCTCTCAGAAATGGGAACCTTGCCGATGATAGCTTAAGACTGGTGCCACTAATAGCTTATCCCTCGCCCCCGTCGTAAGGAACGCCCGTCGCGGGCCCTCTACGGAATTGTTCCGCAAGCCTCAATTTCCGGGCACAAAGTTACGAAGAACATTTCACGCCACCAAATAAAATAATAAATATTTTTCAACTTTTTTCATCGCAGCAAAAAAGGCACATAGCAAAGCTATGTGATACTCCTACTTGCACACGGAACATTCTTTACAGTTATATTCTTTGCAGAGTGAGCAAGCGTGAGAAGTGGGAAATCCTTAACGTAACATGTAACAATGTAACAATGTAACAATGCGAATCTACTCGTACCCCCTGTGGCGCCCTGGAAAGCAGAATGGGTTTGCACTATAAATCCGAGGTGGCACGAATGAGGCTTGCCCCTCCTTCCCAAAAAACAGTTTTCATGAAGAGGCATTGTTGCCTGCTTCGTTGAAGAGCCATTGCCGCCATTGCCACCAATGTTACAATGTTACAATGTTACATGTTACATGTTACATTAAGGAAAATCCAACTTGGGCATTCCCGGGCTCAAAGAATAGTATATATAAATAATATATTATTTATATATACTATTCTTTGACATGTTTTTTCACCCCTTTTTCTAGAATAGCAAAATCCTTAACGTAACATGTAACATGTAACATGTAACAATGTTCAAAACGCCATCAATATCTATTAACAATTCCACACTGTCATGCAAACCACTACTACTCAACATGTTGCAATCAAAAAGCCGCCTACCGCAAGCCTTACATCGCCCCCAGATTGCTCACGCACTTCAGTTTCGTTAACATTGCAAATTATCCTCCCCTACTCTCCCCTGCTCAAAAAAAGCGGATGGAACAATACCCGAAGGTCGTTCCATCCGCCATTTTTTACCTTAACGCAACCCCATGAGCGCAGCCATCATGACGGGCTCCAGGGGGTCCTATTTGCTTGCTTACCAGAGCTCCAGGCGCTCGTTCTTGGGCAAGTACATCTTGTCGCCGGGCTTCACGCCAAAGGCGTCATACCACATGTCGATGTGGGGGAGCGCGCCGTTGACGCGCCACTCTCCGAGGGCATGGGGATCGCTCTTCGTGCGGCTGCGAATCTCCTTCTCAGTGATGTTGGCAGCCCATACGCCAGAGTAGGCGACGAAGAAGCGCTGCTCCGGGGTGAATCCGAGGAGCTTCTTCTGCTTCTTGCCCTCGGTGGCGTGCTTGAGCGCGTAGAACGACACCTGGAGGCCACCGTGGTCGGCGAGGTTCTCGCCCAGCGTGAAGTGGCCGTTGGCGTTGAGGTCGGGCAGCACCTTGATGTTGCTGAAGAAGTCGGCATACTGCTCGGCGCGCTCGTTGAAGCTCTTCGTGTCAGACTCCGTCCACCAGTCGTGCATGTTGCCGTCCTTGTCGTAGTGGCGTCCCTGGTCGTCGAAGCCGTGGAGCATCTCGTGGCCAATGACCACGCCGATGGCGCCATAGTTGAAGGCGTCGTCGGCCTTCGGGTCGAAGAACGGATACTGGAGGATGCCGGCAGGGAAGCAGATTTCGTTGGTCGTCGGGTTGTAGTAGGCGTTGACCGTCTGCGGGGTCATGTGCCACTCGTCGCGATCCACGGGCTTTCCGGCCTTCTTCTCGATGGCCTCGTTGCTCCAGAAGGTGACGCAGGAGAGCATATTCTCATAGTATGACTTCTGCGGATCGATAGTGAGCGCGCTCAGGTCCTTCCACGTGTTGGGGTAGCCCACCTTGACATAGAAGGCGGCAAGCTTGTCGAGGGCGTTCTTCTTCGTCGGCTCGCTCATCCAGGTCTGGGCCTTGATACGCTCGGTGAGGGCCACCTGGAGATTGCCGATCAGCTCCTCCATGCGCTTCTTGCTCGACGCGGGGAAATACTTCTCGCAGTAGATGCGGCCAAGGGCCTCGCCCATCATGCCTTCCACCTGGGAGGTGGCACGCTTCCAGCGGGGCTGGTCCTCCTTGGCGCCACGCATCGTCTGGGAATAGAATCCGAAGCTGACCGCGCGGACGTCGTCGCTGAGGTAGTTGGCTGCCTGGTTGATGACGTCCCACTCCATGTAGGCGCGCAGCTCGTCGGCCGTCTGCGTGGCGAGGAGCTTGTCGAGGCCAGCGAGGAAGGCCGGCTGACCGACGATCATCTCCTGGATATACTGCGGCTGGATGCCCTGGGCGGCACAGAGCTGCTGGAGATGGATGTTGGGATAATCGGTCTCAAACTGCTTGAGCGTGAACTTGTTGTAGTTGGCCTCCACGTCGCGGAGCTCCGTCTGGCTCTTGGAGATGAGAGCCAGGGCGGTCTCGAAGCGCATGATGAGGTCGCGCTTCTGCTGGGCCTGCTGCTCGGTGAATCCGAAGAGCTTGAACATATCGACGATAAACTGCTTGTAGGCGTTGCGGATGTCGGCCGTGGTCTGGTCGTTGTCGAGGTAGTACTCGCGCTGGCCGAGCGTCAGTCCGCCCTGGTAGATGTTGAAGATGTTCATCTTCGCGTTCTTCTCGTCGGCACCAAAGCCCATACTTGATGAACCCATTCTTTTTTCAACAATTTTTTCAAGCCCATCAAAAGCTCCTCCACAAATAAACAGAATATTCGTTGTGTCAATATGAATAAATTCTTGCTGAGGGTGCTTTCTGCCTCCCTGCGGAGGAACATTTGAAACCGTACCCTCAAGAATTTTCAGCAAGGCTTGTTGAACACCTTCTCCGCTAACATCTCGAGTAATTGAAGGATTTTCTGATTTTCTTGCAATTTTATCGAGTTCATCAATATAAATTATTCCTCGCTCTGCCCTCTCAATATCGAAATCAGCTGCCTGAATAAGTCTTAAAAGAATATTTTCAACGTCTTCACCAACATACCCCGCTTCGGTCAGAGTTGTCGCATCTGCAATTGCAAAAGGAACATTTAGTGCCTTGGCAAGTGTTTGTGCCAAAAGAGTTTTTCCTACACCTGTTGGACCAAGCAATAAAACATTACTTTTCTTCAGCTCAACTTCATCATTTTTATCATCGGCTCCAAAATATATCCTTTTATAATGATTATAAACAGCTACAGAAAGCGCGATTTTTGCCGTTTCTTGACCAATAACATATTCGTCCAATATAGCTTTTATCTCTTTTGGCCTAGGAAGTTTAATTTCTTCTTGAGTATTTTTACCATTTTTTAATGAATCCGTACCTTTTTTTAAAAACTCGTCTTCCAGTATAGACATACACAAAGAAACACATTCATCACAAATGTAAACACCAGGTCCAGCAATAAGTTTGGTGGCTTGCTCTTGAGGTTTATTGCAGAATGAACAACAAACTTTTTTCTCTCTGCTTTCATCCTTGTTAGACATAATATCACCAATTCCTATCTTTTATAAATAACCTGATCAACAATGCCGTAATCCTTAGCTTGAGCCGCTGTCATAAAATTATCACGCTCGGTATCTCTTGCAATAACCTCCAGTGGCTGACCAGTTTTTTCTGATAATATTTCATTTAATCGTTTCTTAGTTTGAATAATATGGTCAGCATGAATCATAATGTCTGTTGCCTGACCTTTTGCGCCACCACTTGGTTGATGAATCATAATATCGCTATTAGGCAATGCAAAACGCTTTCCTTTTGTGCCAGCTGCCAACAAAAATGCTCCCATACTAGCTGATAATCCCATACAAATTGTAGAAACGTCGCACTTTATATACTGCATAGTGTCATAAATTGACAATCCATCTGTAACCGAGCCCCCAGGGCTGTTAATATATAAACTGATATCCTTTGATGGGTCTTGCCCCTCTAAGTATAACAATTGCGCAACAATTAAACTTGCCGTTGTATTGTTAACTTCTTCCGTAAGCATTATTATTCTATCATTCAATAAGCGTGAATATATGTCATAAGAGCGCTCACCTCGACTGGTTTGCTCCACAACATATGGTATTGATATCATTTTTGTATCATTAAAATATTTATTCAAATGAACCCCTCCATTAAATAAACAGGCATTTAAGATGATTAACAGTATTTATTAAATTTATTCAAAATTTACAAACTATTTGCTAACACAATTTTCATGCAGAAAATCCACAGCTTTTTCAGCAGCAATATCTGCTAATAAGTCTTTTTCTTTTACAATTTCTTTAATTTTTTCTATATCAACTTTGTATTGTTCAGCAAAAGATTTGTATTTTTCTTCAAGTTCTTCTGGCGTAGCAGAAATATTTTCAAGTTCAGCAATTTTATCAAGGGCCAAACGTAATTTAACCTGACGTTCAGCTTGTGGTCTAAATTGAGATTTAAATGCACTATTATCTAAACCAGTATATTTCATATAGGAATCCAAGGTTAATCCTTGAGATTGTAATTTATATGCAAAGTCTCGCATAATGTCCTCAACTTTGTTCTCAAACATAGCTTCTGGAATTTCTGCCTTTAAAAGTTCTATAACTTTGTCAATCATTTGGTCGTCGGCATCCATATCAGATTCTCTTTGTTTTAAGTCTAGAAGTTGTTTTTTTACGGATTCTCTATATTCAGCCAAAGTATCAAATTCGCTGACATCTTTTGCAAATTCATCATCAAGCTCAGGTAATTCACGGTTTTTAATTTCATGAAGTTTAATTTTAAAAACTGCCGGCTTGCCCGCTAAAGATGCTTCTTGATAGGTTTCTGGGAAGGTAACATTAACGTCAAATTCTTCTCCTTGATTATGTCCAATCATCTGGTCTTCAAAACCAGGAATGAACTGACCGCTGCCAAGTTTTAAGCTGTAATTTTCAGCTTCACCGCCTTCAAAAGCTTTTCCATCAACAAAGCCTTTAAAGTCAAAAACAGCAATGTCACCTTCCTGAGTGCTTCTATCTTCAATGGTAACCAAACGAGAATTTCTTTCTCGGACCCTGTCAATCTCTTTATTTATATCATCTTCGGTAACTTCAACAGGTTTATGTTCTACTTCGATACCTTTATAGTTTTCAATTTCAACTTCTGGTTTAACCGTAACAACAGCCTTAAAGTCAAAACCATCTTTGCCGATTTTTACAACATCAAAATCTATTTTGTCATTTATAACATCCAAGCCAGCCTCGTCAATAGCATCTTGCAAAGCACTCGGATAAATATCATTAACCGCATCTTCATAAAAAACATTTTCACCGTAATATTTTTCAATAAAAGCTCTTGGAGCCTTACCTTTTCTAAAGCCTGGAATTGTAAAGTAT
>ENA-OOXT01001728-OOXT01001728.1-human-gut-metagenome-genome-assembly--contig:-NODE-1728-length-13381-cov-10.745760_pt1 | contig 13381 bp, 9 predicted proteins | sample MGYA00241590_ERZ501349 | MGnify/ENA primary metagenome ERZ501349 (study PRJEB25962, sample SAMEA2042838) | human gut metagenome | biome: human gut; feature: human-associated habitat; material: faeces...
ACGCCTTTTCAAGTTCATTGTCTAACGGGAAATTACTCGTCGATCTCGGTAACGACACCGGAACCAACGGTACGGCCGCCTTCACGGATAGCGAAACGCAGGCCCTTCTCGATAGCGATGGGGGTGATCAGCTCAACGCTCATAACAACGTTGTCGCCGGGCATGCACATCTCAACGCCTTCGGGCAAGGAGATGATGCCGGTAACGTCGGTGGTACGGAAGTAGAACTGAGGACGATAGTTGTTGAAGAAGGGAGTATGACGGCCGCCTTCTTCCTTGGACAGGACGTAAACCTGACCCTTGAACTTGGTGTGAGGATGGATGGAGCCGGGCTTGCACAGAACCTGGCCTCTTTCGATGTTCTTCTTGTCGATACCACGCAGCAGAGCGCCGATGTTGTCGCCGGCTTCAGCGTAGTCCAGCAGCTTGTGGAACATCTCGATGTCGGTAACGACGGTAGCCAGCTTGTCCTCGCGCAGGCCGACGATCTCGACAGGCTCGTTCTTCTTGACAACGCCACGCTCCACACGACCGGTAGCAACGGTGCCACGGCCGGAGATGGTGAAGACGTCCTCAACGGGCATCAGGAAGGGCAGGTTGTCGTTACGCTCGGGAGTGGGGATATACTCGTCAACAGCGTCCATCAGCTCCTTGATGCAGGCATACTCGGGAGCGTCGGGATCCTTGGACTCGGAAACGAGAGCGTTCAGAGCGGAACCCTTGATGATGGGGGTGTCGTCGCCGGGGAAGCCATACTCGTTCAGGGTCTCGCGGACTTCCATCTCGACCAGCTCCAGCAGCTCCTCGTCGTCAACCTGATCGCACTTGTTCAGGAACACAACGATATAGCGAACGCCGACCTGACGGGCCAGCAGCAGGTGCTCACGGGTCTGAGCCATGGGGCCGTCGGTAGCAGCGATAACCAGAATAGCGCCGTCCATCTGAGCAGCACCGGTGATCATGTTCTTGATATAGTCAGCGTGACCCGGGCAGTCAACGTGAGCGTAGTGACGCTTGTCGGTCTCGTACTCAACGTGAGCGGTGTTGATCGTGATACCACGAGCCTTCTCCTCGGGAGCCTTGTCGATGGAAGCGTAGTCCTCGAACTGAGCCTGACCCTTCATAGCCAGATACTTGGTGATAGCGGCGGTCAGAGTGGTCTTGCCGTGGTCAACATGGCCGATAGTGCCGATGTTAACATGGGGCTTATTTCTTTCAAACTTCTGCTTTGCCATTTGAAATATTCCTCCTGTTATAATTGTTGATTGAATTTAATAAACAACTTTAGTCTGGGTGCTTCCGCACATCGTATACATCATACAACACTTTGCGGGGAAACACAAGAAAAATTTTTGAAAATTTACGTCAATTTCCTTTGGAAATCAGTCCTTGCCCCGGGACTTGACAATTTCCTCGGTCTTGGACTTGGGCAGCTCGGCGTTGTGGCTGGGCTCCATGGAGTAGTTGCCGCGTCCCTGCGTCTTGCTGCGCAGGTCGGTAGCGTAGCCGAACATCTCCGCCAGAGGCACGTTGGCGTCGATCTGGACAGAACCGGTACGGGTGATCTGACCCAGAATGTTGCCGCGGCGGGCGGTGATGTCGCCGATAACGGTACCCATATATTCGTCGGGCACATTGACGGAAACCTTCATGATGGGCTCCAGAATGACGGGGTCCGCCTTCTTGCAGGCTTCCTTGAACGCCATGGAACCGGCGATCTTAAAGGCCATTTCGGAGGAGTCGACCTCGTGGTAAGAGCCATCGTACAGGGTGACCTTCACGTCCACAACGGGGTAGCCGGCCAGAACACCAGCCTCCATCGCGCCCTGAATACCGGCGTCGACGGCGGGGATATACTCCTTGGGGATGGCGCCGCCAACAACGGCGTTGATGAACTCGTAACCCTTGCCGGGCTCGTTGGGCTCCACATGGATCTTGACGTGACCGTACTGGCCTTTACCGCCGGACTGACGGGCGTACTTGGTCTCCTGATCCACAGCCTTGCGGATGGTCTCCTTGTAGGAAACCTGAGGAGCACCCACGTTGGCCTCGACCTTGAACTCCCGCAGCAGACGGTCAACAATGATCTCCAGATGCAGCTCGCCCATGCCGGCGATGATGGTCTGACCGGTTTCCTTGTTGGTGTAGGTGCGGAAGGTGGGGTCTTCTTCAGCCAGCTTACTCAGGGCGATGCCCATCTTTTCCTGACCGGCCTTGGTCTTGGGCTCGATAGCGACCTCGATAACAGGCTCGGGGAAGACCATGGACTCCAGAATGATGGGGTGATCCTCGTCGCAGAGCGTGTCGCCGGTGGTGGTGTTCTTGACGCCGACCACGGCGGCGATGTCGCCGGCGTAGACCTTCTCAATGTCCTCACGGTGGTTGGCGTGCATCTGCAGGATACGGCCCATACGCTCGTTAACGCCCTTGGTACAGTTCAGCACAGTGGTGCCCTTCTCCAGCGTACCGGAGTACACGCGGAAGTAGCACAGCTTGCCCACGTAGGGGTCGGTAGCGATCTTGAAGGCCAGAGCGGAGAAGGGTGCATCGTCGGAAGCGGGACGGAAATCCTCTTCCTCGGTCTCGGGGTTGATGCCCCGGATGCCCTTCTTGTCCAGGGGGCTGGGCATATAGTCCACGACTGCGTCCAGCAGCTCCTGAACGCCCTTGTTCTTGTAGGACGTACCGCAGACGATAGGCACCATCTCGTTGTCGATGGTGGCTTTGCGGATGACGGCCTTGATCTTCTCGACGGGGATTTCCTCGCCTTCCAGATACATCATGGCCAGGTCGTCGTCCAGCGCGGTGACCGCATCCATCAGCTTCTCGTGGTACTCCTCGCAGATATCCACCATGTCTTCAGGGATATCCTCGACGCGGACGTCCTTGCCCAGCTCATCGTAGAAGACGTTGGCCTTCATGGTGAGCAGATCTACGTTGCCCTTGAAGAAGGTCTCGCTGCCGATGGGCAGCTGGATGGGCACGGCGTTGCACTTCAGGCGCTCGTGAATCATGTCCAGAACGCGGAAGAAGTCGGCGCCCATGATATCCATCTTGTTGACGTAGATCATGCGGGGAACCTTGTACTCGTCAGCCTGACGCCAAACGGTCTCGGTCTGGGGTTCCACACCGCCCTTGGCGCACAGAACGGTCACGGCGCCGTCCAGAACACGCAGGGAACGCTCCACCTCAACGGTGAAGTCCACGTGGCCCGGGGTGTCGATGATGTTCAGCCGGCAGCCCTTCCAGAAGCAGGTCGTTGCAGCGGAAGTGATGGTGATGCCGCGCTCCTGCTCCTGTGCCATCCAGTCCATGGTGGCGGAGCCGTCGTGGGTCTCACCGATCTTGTAGTTCTTACCGGTGTAGAACAGGATACGCTCGGTGGTGGTGGTTTTGCCGGCATCGATGTGTGCCATGATGCCGAAGTTTCTTGTATTCTCCAGAGAATACTGTCTAGGCATTGGTTTTCTCCTTTATTACCAGCGGAAATGGGCGAAGGCCTTGTTGGCTTCAGCCATCTTGTGGACGTCCTCACGCTTCTTAACGGAGGCGCCGGTATTGTTGGCAGCATCCATGATCTCGGCAGCCAGACGCTCCTTCATGGTGTTCTCGCTGCGGGCGCGGCTGTAGTTGGTGATCCAGCGCAGCCCCAGGGTCTGACGGCGGTCAGGGCGAACTTCGATAGGCACCTGATAGGTAGCGCCGCCGACACGGCGAGCCTTCAGCTCCACGGCGGGCATAATGTTTTCCATTGCCTGCTGGAACACTTCCAGGCCATTCTTGCCGGTCTTGTTCTCGACAATTTCAAATGCACCATACACGACCTTCTGGGCAACACCCTTCTTGCCGTCCAGCATGATGCTGTTGATGAGCTTGGTAACCAGAACGGAATTGTAATTGGGATCCGGAAGGACCTCTCTCTTGGGAACATTACCTCTTCTGGGCACTTTGCTTCCCTCCTTCATAATATAATGATTTCATCGGTACTCGAAAGTGTGACTTTCGTTGTGCCTGGCCAGAGGTTTCATCTATATAAAACCTTCTTGGCAAGGCGAAGCCTTGCGAACGGGCTTGGAAAAGTCAGATTGGTTCGGCGGAAAGAAAATTACTTCTTCTTACCGGCCTTGGGGCGCTTCGCGCCGTACTTGGAGCGGGACTGCATCCGGTTCTGCACGCCCTGGGTATCCAGAGTGCCGCGGATGATGTGGTAACGAACGCCGGGCAGGTCCTTGACACGGCCGCCGCGGATCAGCACCACGGAGTGCTCCTGCAGGTTATGGCCGACACCGGGAATGTAAGCGGAAACTTCCATACCGTTGGTCAGACGCACACGGGCGATCTTACGCAGAGCGGAGTTCGGCTTCTTGGGGGTGGTGGTACGAACAGCAGTGCACACGCCGCGCTTCTGGGGGGAAGGCAGATTCGTCGCCTTGTTCTCCAGAGTGTTCAGACCTCTCTGCAGAGCAGGAGCGGTGGACTTGTAGGTAGCCTGCTGACGGCCATTTCTTACGAGCTGATTAAAAGTAGGCATCTATTTTCTCCTTTCTTTTGTTCTCGCCATTTTGGCGGGTCTTATATTCTACGGACGGTCGTCCGATAGAACCAGAATCAATCCACGACGGCGGCAGCCGCCGCGCCCACCTCGATACCGCAGGCACGGCCAAGCACGGCCATACTGGGAACCCAGGCAGTCTGGACTTCCTTCGACCGGCACAGCAGCACGATGGGCTCTATGACGGCAGGATCGGCATTTTCAGCCAGAAAAACATACCTGGCGCGGCCTGCCTCCACAGCTTTTTTTAGCTGCTTTGCGCCGACCACCGTCTTAACGCCGGTAAGGTCTGGCACATTGCCGCACTCGGGTATTCTACTTTCCTTTTTTGTATCCATACAAGATGATATTATACGCATTTTTTCAGGATTGTCAACAAATTTTCCAGATTTTTTTCGTTGTCCCTTTTCTGCAAATTGGTGAATCCGCTCATTTTATCGTAATTTGCGGTTCACCGCTTGCAATTCCCCCACCGTCTTATTACAATTGCGTCAAAACTATGTCAGAGGTGAGCCAATATGAAAGATGATTTCCCCAGGTATACGCTGCGTATTCCCCAGATTCTGCTGGACAAGATTGGATATATTGCCGAATACGAGGGTCGAACCAAAAATAAGGAAATTGAACAGCTGATAAAGAAGCGCATTGCGGAATTTGAAGCCGAACACGGCGTCATAGACGAAGACGCCCCCGCATCCGACTGACGCGAGGGTCATTTTAACGCTCTCAGCATTGCAAATCCGGCCGCCGCCCTTTCGGGCAGCGGCCGGATTGTTTATTATCAGTTCAGTGCGTTCTCGATCATTTCCTCGGGGATTCTGGCTTCGGGGGTCGCGCCGGGCTGATAGTCCCGGTAGGCCATCAGGCCCGAACCGGCGGGGATCAGCTTGCCGATCAGCACGTTCTCCTTCAGACCTACCAGATGGTCTACCTTGCCCTTGATGGCGGCATCGGTAAGCACCTTGGTCGTCTCCTGGAAGGAAGCGGCGGACAGGAAGGAGTCGGTGGCCAGAGCCGCTTTGGTGATGCCCAGCAGCATGGCGCTGGCAGTGGCGGGACGCAGCTCGGTCTCGCCGGCGTCAATGCGGCGCTGAATTTCGGCGTTGGCATCCTCAAACTCGAAGTTGTCGATGGCGCTGCCGGTGAGCAGCGCGGTATCGCCGGGATCCTCCACACGCACCTTGCGCATCATCTGACGGATGATGACCTCGATGTGCTTGTCGTTGATCTCAACGCCCTGCTGACGGTACACCGCCTGGACGGACTGCACCAGATAATCCTGCACAGCCTCCACGCCGGAGATACGCAGGACGTCCTGGGGATACAGCGCGCCGTCGGTGATGGGCTGACCCTTTTCCACGACCTTGCCGTGGGCGACCTTCAGTCCCACGGAGTAAGGCACCTGATACACCTTCACCTCGCCGTCGTCGGCGGTCACGGTGATGTTACGCAGGGCGGTGCGGTGGGTCTCGTCCACGCTCACCACGCCGGTGATCTCGGAGATCTGCGCCATCTTCTTGGGACGGCGGGCCTCAAACAGTTCTTCGACTCGGGGCAGACCCTGAGTGATATCGTCACCCGCGACGCCGCCGGAGTGGAAGGTACGCATGGTCAGCTGGGTACCGGGTTCGCCGATGGACTGAGCGGCAATGATGCCGACGGCCTCACCAAGATCGACCTCCTTGGAGGTGGCCAGGTTCATGCCGTAGCACTTGGCGCACACGCCCACCCGGGCGCGGCAGCCCAGAATGGTGCGGATATAGATCTTGTTGATGCCGTGCTGCTCGAACTTCTCCGCGTCCTCGGGCATCATCATGACGTCCTTGGAGTGCAGCAGCTCGCCGGTCTGGGGATCGACCACATCGTGGACGGGATAACGGCCGCGGATGCGGTTGCCGAAGGTATCGATCACGTCGCCGTTCTTGTCGTACACCGCGCCGACCCAGATGCCGTTGGTGGTGCCGCAGTTGTGCTCCCGGATGATGACGTCCTGAGAAACGTCCACCATTCGACGGGTCAGGTAACCGGAGTCAGCGGTACGCAGAGCGGTATCGGTCATGCCCTTACGGGCGCCTCTGGAGGAGATGAAGTATTCCAGAACGGACAGGCCTTCACGGAAGTTCGCCTTAACGGGAATTTCGATGGTACGGCCTGCGGTATCGGCCATCAGGCCGCGCATACCGGCCAGCTGACGAATCTGTGCCATGGAACCACGAGCGCCGGAGTCGGCCATCATGTAGATGGGGTTGAACTCGTCCATGCTGCCCTGCAGGGCGTTGGTGACGTCCGCGGTGGTCTTTTCCCACTGCTGAACCACCAGACGGTAGCGCTCGTCGTTGGTGATATAGCCCTGACGGTAGAAGTGCTCGATCTCCACGACCTTCTTCTCCGCGGAATGCACCATCTCGTACTTGACGCTGGGAACCACCATGTCCGCGATGGACACGGAGATAGCACCCTTGGTGGAATACTTGTAGCCCAGAGCCTTGATGCGGTCCAGCATCTCGGTGGCGATGGTGAAGCCGTGGCGGCGGATGCACTTGTCGATGATCTTGCCCAGCTGCTTCTTGCCGACAAGGAAGCTGACCTCCAGATCGAACTCATGGCCGGGGACGGTGCGGTCAACGAAGCCCAGATCCTGCGGGATCGGCTCGTTGTAGATCAGACGGCCGACGGTGGCGTCGATGATGCGGTAGCGCATCTCGCCGTCGATCTTCTTGCCGTAGCGCACCCGGATCGGCGCGTGCAGACCCACGGTGCCGGCAGCGTAGGCGGCAATGGCCTCGTTGACGGAGGAATAATTGTGAATGGGGCGGAACTTGGCAATGGCCTTGCCCGCGGTCTTGGCGGCCTTGTTGGCGGCGACGAACTCGTCCGCGTCCACGATCTCGTTGACGGGGAAGTCGGTATCGCCGGGGTCGGTGACGAACACGGTCTCCGCGCCCTTCTCGGCCTTGCCCAGACGGGTGTAGGTCAGATAGTACGCGCCAAGGATCATATCCTGCGTCGGCACGGTGACGGGCTTGCCGTCCTGAGGACGCAGCAGGTTGTTGGCGGACAGCATCAGCATTCTGGCCTCAGCCTGCGCCTCGGGAGACAGGGGTACGTGAATGGCCATCTGGTCGCCGTCGAAGTCGGCGTTGAAGGCGGTGCAGCACAGAGGATGCAGCTTCAGGGCGCGGCCTTCCACCAGAATCGGCTCGAAAGCCTGAATGCCCAGACGGTGCAGGGTAGGCGCACGGTTCAGCATGACCGGGCGGTCCTTGATGATCTCGTCCAGAGCGTCCCAGACCTCGGTCTTGCCCTTGTCGATCATCTTCTTGGCGGACTTGATGTTGTTGGCCAGACCGTCGGAGACCAGCTTCTTCATAACGAAGGGGCGGAACAGCTCGATGGCCATCTCCTTGGGCACGCCGCACTGATACAGCTTCAGCTCAGGGCCGACGACGATAACGCTGCGTCCGGAGTAGTCAACACGCTTGCCGAGCAAGTTCTGACGGAAGCGGCCCTGCTTGCCCTTGAGCATGTCGGACAGAGACTTCAGCGCCCGGTTGTTGGCGCCGGTGACGGCGCGGCCGCGGCGACCGTTGTCGATCAAGGCGTCCACGGCCTCCTGGAGCATCCGCTTCTCGTTGCGGATGATGATGTCGGGGGCGTGGAGCTGCACCAGCCGCTTCAGACGGTTGTTCCGGTTGATAACACGGCGGTACAGATCGTTCAGATCAGAGGTGGCGAACCGGCCGCCGTCCAGCTGGATCATGGGACGGATGTCGGGGGGAATGACGGGCAGCACATCCATGATCATCCAGCTGGGCTTGTTGCCGGATTCCCGGAAGGCTTCCACAACCTCCAGCCGCTTGACGATCCGCAGCTTCTTCTGGGAGGAAGCGGTTTTCAGCTCCTCACGAAGCTGATGGCTCAGCTGATCCAGATCGATCTGCTCCAACAGCGCCTTGACGGCTTCCGCGCCCATACCGGCCTTGAAGTCGTCCTCGTACTTTTCCCGCATGTCCCGGTATTCCTTCTCGGTGAGCACCTGATTCAGCGCCAGAGGTGCATCGCCGGGGTCGGTGACGATATAGGCGGCGAAGTACAGGACTTTCTCCAGCACCTTGGGGGAGATGTCCAGAATCAGGCCCATCCGGGAGGGAATGCCCTTGAAATACCAGATGTGGCTGCAGGGGGCGGCCAGCTCAATGTGGCCCATGCGCTCCCGGCGCACCTTGGCCTTGGTGACTTCCACGCCGCAGCGGTCGCAGATCTTGCCCTTGTACTTGATTTTCTTATATTTACCGCAGTGGCACTCCCAGTCCTTGGTCGGTCCGAAGATCCGCTCGCAGTACAGGCCGTCCCGCTCGGGCTTCAGGGTACGATAGTTGATGGTCTCAGGCTTCTTCACTTCGCCATAGGACCACTGCCGGATCATCTCCGGCGAAGCAATGCCGATTTTAATGGCATCAAAGGTGGCATCTGCCATGTTTCAGCCTCCTTAATCTTCGTAGCTATCGGTGTCGGACTCCTCCGCATCACCGAACACATCCAAAATACTCTCCGGGCTGTCCTCGTCGATCACGAAGCCCGCGTCCAGCACCTCGTCGGTGGAGCCGACCACCACCTCATTGTCGGTGTCGGAGCTGTAGACCACATCATCGTCGTCATCGTCGTCCTTCAGCTCGATCTCGTTGCCGTTCTCGTCCAGCACGCGGATGTCCAGACACAGCGCCTGCAGTTCCTTGACCAGAACCTTGAAGGATTCCGGCACGCCGGGCTTGGGAATGTTCGCGCCCTTGACGATGGCCTCGTAGGTCTTGACACGACCGGTGACGTCGTCGGACTTGACGGTCAGGATCTCCTGCAGGGTATAGGCGGCGCCGTAGGCTTCCAGCGCCCAGACTTCCATTTCGCCGAAACGCTGGCCGCCGAACTGCGCCTTGCCGCCCAGAGGCTGCTGGGTGACCAGTGCGTAGGGGCCGGTGGAACGGGCGTGGATCTTATCGTCAACCAGATGATGGAGCTTGAGGTAGTAGGGATAGCCGACGGTGACCAGATTGTCGAAGGGTTCGCCGGTACGGCCGTCGTACAGAACGGTCTTGCCGTCCTCCCGCAGGCCCGCCAGCTTCAGGGTGTCCCGGATGTCCTTCTCGTTGGCGCCGTCGAACACGGGGGTGGCGACCTTCCAGCCCAGCGCCTTGGCGGCGTAGCCCAGATGGACTTCCAGAACCTGTCCGATGTTCATACGGGAAGGCACACCCAGAGGATTCAGCACGATGTCCAGCGGGGTGCCGTCGGGCAGGAAGGGCATATCCTCTTCCGGCAGGACGCGGGAAACGACGCCCTTGTTGCCGTGACGGCCGGCCATCTTATCGCCCACGGAGATCTTTCTCTTCTGGGCGATATATACCCGGACGGACTTGGTGACGCCGGGGGCAAGCTCGTCGGAATTTTCCTTGGTGAAGACCTTGACGTCCACCACGATACCGCTTTCGCCATGGGGAACCTTCAAAGAGGTATCCCGGACTTCTCTTGCCTTCTCGCCGAAGATGGCTCTCAGCAGCCGCTCCTCGGGGGTCAGCTCGGTCTCGCCCTTGGGGGTGACCTTACCAACCAGATAATCACCGGCGTGAACCTCCGCGCCCACGCGGATGATGCCGTTTTCGTCCAGATCCTTCAGGGTATCCTCGCCCACGTTGGGGATGTCCCGGGTGATCTCCTCGGGGCCAAGCTTGGTGTCACGGGCTTCGGTCTCATGCTCCTCGATGTGGATGGAGGTGAAGACGTCCTCCCGCACCAGACGTTCGTTCAGCAGAATGGCGTCCTCGTAATTGTAGCCTTCCCAGGTAACGAAGCCGATGAGCACGTTCTTGCCCAGAGCCACCTCGCCGCCGGAGCAGCTGGGGCCGTCGGCAATGATCTGCTGGGTGTCCACCCGCTCGCCAACCACCACGATGGGACGCTGGTTGATGCAGGTGCCGGCATTGCTCCGGGCGAACTTGGTCAGATGGTAGGTCTGTACGTCGCCGTCGTCATACTTGACGGTGATGTCGGTAGCGGAAACGGCGGTAACAGTGCCCGGCTTCTCCGCCTTGATGCAGACCTCGGAGTCCACGGCGGCCTTATGCTCGATGCCGGTAGCAACGATGGGCGGCTCGGTGGTCAGCAGAGGCACGGCCTGACGCTGCATGTTTGCGCCCATCAGGGCACGGTTGGCGTCGTCGTTCTGCAGGAAGGGAATGAAGGAGGTGGCGATGGAGATCATCATTCTGGGGGACACGTCGATATAATCGATGACGCCCCGATCCACTTCGATGATCTCGTTGCGGTGACGGCAGGTGATACGGGCGTTGGCAAGGCAGCCGTTTTCGTCCAGAGGCTCGCTCGCCTGACCGATGTAGTAGTCGTCCTCCACGTCGGCGGTCATATACTCCACGTCCTTGGTGACGAAGCCGGTGGCCTTGTCCACCTTGCGGTAAGGCGCTTCCACGAAGCCGTACTCGTTGATCCGGGCAAAGGTCGCCAGATAGTTGATCAGGCCGATGTTGGGGCCTTCAGGGGTCTCGATGGGGCACATACGGCCATAGTGGGTGTAGTGAATATCACGCACGTCGAAGGACGCCCGGTCACGGCTCAGACCGCCGGGGCCGAGAGCGGACAGACGGCGCTTGTGGGTCAGCTCGGCCAGAGGGTTATTCTGATCCATGAACTGAGACAGCGGAGAGGAGCCGAAGAACTCCTTGATCACCGCAGTGACAGGCCGGATGTTGATCAGGCTCTGGGGGGTGACGGCATCCAGATCCTGAACGGTCATGCGCTCCCGGATGACTCTGTCCAGGCGGGAGAAGCCGATGCGGAACTGGTTCTGCAGCAGCTCGCCCACGCAGCGCAGACGGCGGTTGCCCAGATGGTCGATGTCGTCAGGGGTGCCGACGCCCATGGCCACGCAGTTCAGGTAGTTGATGGAAGCCATGATATCGTCCACAATGATGTGCTTGGGGATCAGGTCGTCCATCCGGTCGGCGATGGCTTCCTTCCAGCCGTCGGCGGGAACGGTCTCCAGCATTTCCTTCAGAACCGGGAAATGCACCTTCTCCCGGACGCCGTACGCCTTGGGGTCGAAGTCCACGAAGGCGTCCATCCAGACCATGTTGTTGGAGAACACCTTGACGTTGGTGTCGCCGACCTTGATGACAGCCTCGTTGACGCCCTTGCGGCTCAGCTCGTGAGCCTGCGCGCGGGAGATGAACTCGCCGGGCATGACCAGAATCTCGCCGGTCATGGGGTCGGTGATGGGCTCGGCCGCTTCCTGACCGGACAGGCGGCTCCAAATGTCCATCTTCTTATTGAACTTATACCGGCCGACGGTGCTCACATCGTAGCGGTGAGCGTCGAACAGCAGCCCTTCCAGATGGGCAGTGGCGGTCTCCACCGTGGGAGGCTCACCGGGACGCAGACGGCGGTAGATTTCCAGCAGGGACTCCTCCCGGGTCTTGCAGGGATCCTTGTCGATGGTCGCGAGGATACGGGCGTCCTCGCCGAACATCTGTTTGATCTGCTCATCGGTCTGCACGCCCAGAGCGCGGATCAGGCAGGTGATGGGCAGCTTGCGGTTCTTGTCGATTCGCACCCAGAATACATTGGCGTTGTCCGTCTCATATTCCAGCCAGGCGCCGCGGTAAGGAATGACCGTGGCGGTGTAGGTGTGCTGATCGGCCTTGTCCACCTCGTGGCCGTAGTACATGCCGGGGCTGCGGACGATCTGGGAAATAATGACACGCTCTGCGCCGTTGATGACAAAGGTGCCGCCATTGGTCATCACAGGGAAATCGCCCATGAAGATTTCCTGTTCCTTGATTTCGTCGGTCTCGGTGTTGCGCAGGCGCACCCGCACCTTGATGGGCTTGGCGTAGGTAGCGTCCCGCTCTTTGCACTCCTCGATGGTGTACTTGGGCTTGTCTTCCATGGTGTAGTCCAGGAAGCTCAGCTCCAGCTTGCCGGAGAAGTCGGTAATGGTACCTACGTCCTTGAAGACTTCCCGCAGGCCGGTTTCCAGGAACCACTGGTAGGAGTCCTTCTGGATCTTCAGCATGTTGGGGATCTCCAGGATCTCTTCATACTTCGCGTAGGATTTACGCATGGTCTTGCCGTACATAACGTCCTTGACCATTGCCATATGGATCATCACAGCCTTTCTTTCGGATTGTGTTGCTTATTTAATACGCTCGGAGCCGTTGTCAATTTTGCCGAACTTGGTACTTGACACGGCCCGATTCCTGTGCTAAAATGTCCATGTTGGGATAGGTTCGCGTAAATGGGCATAGTACCACAGTATGGACTTCCAGTCTACCACATTGCCCAACTTTTGTCAATGAATATTTTCCACAATTCCGGGGCTTGCGCCTCGTTTTTTTGCGCCTATTTTGCCGAAAATCCCCTATACCTTCCATAGAAATCCCGGACTCTACGCTCCGTGTGTGTACGTTTTCCCTTCCCTCCCGTAAAATGAAGCCCGGAAAGGAGGCTCCCATGAATCAAATTCAGATCGGCAGATTCATTGCCGCGTCCAGAAAAGCCCGGAACCTGACCCAGAGGCAGCTGGCAGACAAACTTGGCATCAGCGACAAGACCGTATCCAAATGGGAATGCGGAGTTTCCCATAGTTAAAGATACCACACCAAATATGATGAACCCACGCTTATACACTACCAGCTATAATAAACCGCAAGGACAGCAATTTGATGATACTGCTGTCCTTTCTTTTATAAAATTGCAGTACACATAAAAAAGCTGTAAAATGATAAATATATTTGTCCTTGTAACAATTCTCGGACATTT
>ENA-OOXT01001735-OOXT01001735.1-human-gut-metagenome-genome-assembly--contig:-NODE-1735-length-13347-cov-3.936729_pt1 | contig 13347 bp, 9 predicted proteins | sample MGYA00241590_ERZ501349 | MGnify/ENA primary metagenome ERZ501349 (study PRJEB25962, sample SAMEA2042838) | human gut metagenome | biome: human gut; feature: human-associated habitat; material: faeces...
GGCCGCAGCAGAGCACGCACCGGCAGGCCGGTCTCCGCCTTGACCTGACGCACCAGCGCAAGGCTGGGCGTGGTGCCGCCAATGATCAGGTCGGCGCACAGCTCCAGCCGGTCGGCCCCGCCCCGCTTTGCCGCAAGGGCGCTTGCGGCACTGTCTACACAAACTTCCAATGTGTAAGTCATAAATACCTCCAAGGCCCGTCAGCATCTCTACTGACGGGCCTTTCGTTGCCTTGATAAACTTAAACCATTCTGCCAAGGGCTCCCCTACTAGGGGAGCTGGCACGCGAAGCGTGACTGAGAGGTTTAATCCGTTACTTTACACTTTCGAGGAACCGCACGAAACCGGCGCGGCCGGCTTCATCCAGCTTGTAGACACCGGCATCTGCCAGCACCTGCGCAAACACCTGGCCTACCTCATCCTGCAGGATCAGGTGGACGCTGTCGCTGTTCAGCTCAGGATGGCGGGCCAGGATCTCCTGTGCCCATGCGGCGTGCTTCTGCAGGGCTTCGGGGTACTGCTCGGCAGGCACCCGGGCCACCAGCATATCTGCCAGATCGAACAACTCCTGCTTCAGGCGGCTGGGAAGGACTGCCAGACCCATGACCTCGATCAGGCCGATGTTCTCCTTTTTGATGTGGTGGAGCTTTGCGTGGGGATGGTAGACCCCCAGCGGGTGCTCCGGGGTGGTGATGTTGTTGCGCAGCACCAGATCCAGCTGATATCTGCCATCCCGCACCCGGGCAATGGGGGTGATGGTGTTGTGGGGCTCGCCGTCCGTCTCGGCAAAGATGAAGCTTGCCTCATCGGTATAGCCGCGCCATGCGGTCAGGATCTTGTCTGCCAGCTCCACCAGACGCTCGTCATCCGCACAGGTCAGGCGGATGCAGCTCATGGGCCAGTGGACGATGCCGGCTTCCACATCCTCAAAGCCGGGGAACACCCAGCTCTTCTCGATGGGGGCCTTGGCCATGGCGAACTCATAGTGACCGCCCTGGAAGTGGTCGTGGCTCAGGATGCTGCCGCCCACAATGGGCAGGTCTGCATTGCTGCCCACGAAATAGTGGGGGAACAGGCCCACGAAGTCCAGCAGCTTGCGGAAGGTGGCCCGCTCGATCTTCATGGGGGTGTGCTGGCTGTTGAACACGATGCAGTGCTCGTTGTAGTAGACATAGGGGCTGTACTGCAGATTCCATGCGCTGCCGTTGATGGTCAGCGGGATGATGCGGTGGTTCTCGCGGGCGGGATGGTTCATCCGGCCTGCATAGCCCTCGTTCTCCACGCAGAGCTGGCACTTGGGGTAAGCGCTCTGGGGGGCCAGCTTGGCGGCGGCAATGGCCTTGGGGTCCTTTTCGGGCTTCGAGAGGTTGATGGTGATATCCAGATCGCCGTAGGGGGTCTTGGTGACCCACTTCACGTCCCGCTTGATGCGGTAGCGGCGGATGTAATCGGTGTCCTGGCTGAATTCATAGAACCAGTCGGTGGCGGCCTGGGGGCCCTCTTTCTCGTACCGCTCCTCAAAGTTGGCGCGGACAATGGAGGGGCGCGGGGTCAGCACGCCCATCAGCTTGGTGTCAAACAGGTCGCGGGCGGTGGAATTGTCCTCGCACACGCCCCGGGCCACGGCATCGTCCACCAGCGTTTTCAGGATGCTCTCGAGGTCCGTGTAGCAGATATCCCCCTCGGGCTCGGTAAAGCTGTCCAGCTGCATGGTCATCAGCAGCTGATTGCGGATGTAGATCTCGTCATCGGGCAGGATGAGCCCGGTGTCCAGCCCATAGTTGACGAGCTGTTGAATGGCAGTAGAGATCACAGCACGGCACCTCCTTCCGGACGGATGGAGAGGATGTGGCACTTGCCTGCGCCCAGAATGGCCTCCATCTCAGCCTTGAAGGCATCCAGCTTCTCCAGCGGCACAAAGGCCTGCACGGTGCCGGCAAAGCCGCCGCCGTGAACGCGGACAGCGCCTGCGCCGTTCAGAAAATGCTTTGCGGCGGCAATGGTCACAGCCACTTCCTGATGCTCTTTGTACCCGGCAGGGATGACGTTCTGCAGGTATTCCCAGCTGCTGGTGCCGGATTCGTTGACCAGCTGCAGGAAGGTCTCAAAATCCCCGGCGCGCAGGGCGTTTACCTGCCGGGCAACGCGCTGGTTGTCGGCGTAGATGTGGAAGGCCCGGAGCACGGCACGGTCACCGCACTGTTTGCGGCATGCGGGCAGATTTGCAATAAAGGTCTCAAAGGGCACATCCCGCAGGACTTCGCCGCCGCAGACAGCGGCCACGGCGCGGCACTCGTTGGGGATGGCGGCGTACTCATCGGTCAGGTCGGCGTGGTCTGCACCGGAATCCAGGATGCAGAGGGCAAGGCCTGCCTGAGAGAAATCCACCTGCACTGGCTCCACATCGGGGTGGGCAGGATCGGCAAAGTCGATGGTGATAATGTTGCCCACGCTGGAGGCCATCTGATCCATCAGGCCGCAGGGTTTGCCAAAGTAGACGTTCTCTGCCCACTGGCCGATCTGCGCAATGGCAATGGGGGAGACCTTTTCGGCCATGAAGCGGTCGTTCAGGATGACACCGATCAGCACCTCAAAGGCGGCAGAGGACGAAACGCCGCTGCCCTTGGGCACATTGGAGGAGATGTACACGTCCAGGCCGGAGAGGGCAGCACCCCGCTCCTTGAAGGCCTCGCACTCGCCCCGCAGCAGGGCCATGGTGGTGTTCTCTTCCTCCTTGCGGGCAGCAAGGTCGCCAAGGTCGATGACACACAGGTCATAGCCCTCGCTCTGCACACGCAGCTGGTTCAGGCCGTTGGGGGCAGCGGCAGCGATCATGTCAATGTTCACGCTGCCGGCCAGCACCCGGCCATGCTGGTGGTCGGTGTGGTTGCCGCCGATCTCGGTGCGGCCCGGGGCACTGTACAGTCCGGCTTCGGTGTGGGCACCAAAGGTAGCTTCCAGCCCGTCCAGCACTGCCGCATAGCGTGCGGCGTGGGCAGCGGTCTGCTCCGGCGAACAGCAGTAGAGGGAGGCCAGCCGGGCGGTATGAGTGCCGCCCGCCAGCTCCTGCTTCCAGACAGAAATAGGCTTCATCATGGCGCGTTCCTCCTCGTATAGGTGAATGATTCTTCAAAGGGCCAGGGCCCGTTCTTCTGATTCTATAATATCGGTTCTGTCGAGAAAAGACCATGTATTATTGTTGCATCTGGATGAAAGGTCAACGCAGTTCCGGCGGTCAGCTCCGGGGCGCGAAATCGCCGCCGGTAAGCCCGTCGAGGTTCAGCATCCCTTCCAGCGCGGCAATGTCGGTGGAAACATCCAGCGCATCGGAGGCAAACAGCTTGTCCAGCTGGTTTTCAAAGGCGGTGATGAGCAGATCCATGCTCCGCTCAATGCTCTGCTTTGCCTCAGTGATGTTGGAGCCCTGCACATCCTGTGCCGAAAGCTGGGCGTAGGTATTCAGCAGCTTCAGCGCGGTGGGCAGGTAGTAATCCATAAATTTCTGCAGCTGGGCTTTTTTGTCCGGGTCCTTTTTTGCCAGTGCGAAGATGCGGGCGCTGACATCCTCCAGCCGGGAGATCTTGGCCGTCATCACCGGGTCGGGGATGGCATCGTTGGCCTGCCGGAGCTGGCGCTGCAGGGCGGCATACTGATCCTCGGGAGCCGGTGCGGGTGCGGGCTCGGCGGGTCTGGGCGGCTGGGGCGCAGCGCCCCGCACCACCAGCGTATCGGTGCGGTTGTCGATGTAAGCATCCGCGCCAAAGTATCCGTGCTCGATGGCACTTTCTACGGCAGCACGTCCGCGGGCGGCATCCACCCCGGCAGCGGCAAACAGTTCCGGCAAAGAGATGTTATCCCGCTCGCCTACCACCTTATCCAGCAGCCGCTCCAGCTTGCGGGTGCTCTTCATCCGCTGGCCGGTCAGCAATGCACCGCCGCCGCCAATGGCCATGGCAATATCGGAAAACAGCTCCCCGGGGTCGGGCCAAAACTTCCACACACTGATGACATCCACCGCATTCGTCACGCCGGCAAACAGAAAGACAGCACCCATGATGGTGCAGAGGTTGGTCAGGGTCTTGTGCCACTTTTTGGCGTTCTGCTGCTCGGCAGTGGGCACATCGTGGCCGTAGACCGGCTCAGTGTCCCGGGCCGGCTGACCGGCACCGGTGTCCTGGGGGCGGAAATCGCTGGAATATTCCGCGTTCTCCTGCTCCTTTTTCTCGGCATCCCGGTCAATGGCACGCAGGATGAAAAACAGAACGCCCAGCGGTGCTGACATGGCGAATACTACCAGCAGGGCAATGGTGGGAATGTGGGCAAGAAAATGTTTGCTGCGTCTGGGCTCCATGGGGCAGAATCCTCCTAAAACAAAAAAGCCGTGTTCCACTTTATTATAGCGGAGCACGGCCCTTTTGTTAAGGGGGTAATTTATTTGTGGGAAAGGAAATTACTTCATCAGGCTGCAAACGGCCTCGGCGTAAGCGGCGGGATCATCCACAGGCAGGCCCTCGATCAGCTGTGCCTGTGCATAGAGCAGGCTGCTGTATTTCTTGACCTTGTCGGTATCACCGGCCTCCTGTGCGGCCTTCAGCACGGCGAACACGGGGTGGTTGATGTTCAGCTCCAGCACCTTGTCGCTCTTCACGCCCTCGCTGCCGGGCTGCTTGGAGAGCACCTTCTCCATCTCGATGGACAGGGGGCCGTCGGCGCTCAGGCAGACGGGATGATCCTTCAGGCGGGTGGAGACCTTGACCTCCTTGACCTTGCCGTCCAGAGCGTCCTTCATGGCATCGAACAGGGGCTTGTTCTCGGCGGTGGCATCCTCAGCAGCTTTTTTCTCGTCCTCGGTCTCAAGGCCCAGATCGCCGCTGTTGACGTTCTTGAACTCCACGGTGCCGTCCTTGCCCTCGGCATCCTTGCGGGGGTAGCTGCGCATGATCTGCAGGCAGAACTCATCCACATCCTCGGTCAGCAGCAGGACATCATAGCCCTTGTCCAGAACCAGCTCGGCGGCGGGGAGCTTGGCCAGACGATCGGTGGAGTCACCGGCGGCAAAGTAGATGAACTTCTGCTCGGCAGGCATCTTGTCCACATACTCCTGCAGGGTGACCATCTTCTGCTCCTTGGCAGACCAGAACAGCAGCAGGTCGCGCAGCAGCTCGGCGTGCATCCCGTAATCAGAGTAAGCGCCGAACTTGATCTGGCGGCCGAACTCCTTCCAGAATGCCTCGTACTTTTCGCGGTCGTTGACCAGCATGGAGTGCAGCTCGTTCTTGATCTTCTTTTCCAGTGCGTTGTGGATCAGCTTGAGCTGGTTGTCCTTCTGCAGCATCTCACGGCTGATGTTCAGGCTCAGATCCTGGCTGTCCACAATGCCCTTGACAAAGCTGAAGTAATCGGGCAGCAGGTCTGCGCACTTTTCCATAATGAGCACGCCGGATGCGTACAGGGCCAGACCCTTCTCATACTCCTTGGTGTAGAAATCATAGGGGCGATGGCTGGGCACGAACAGCAGGGCGTTGTAGTTGGCGGTGCCCTCGGTGCGGCTCACGATGACGCGGGCGGGGTCGGAGTAATCGTTGAACTTATCCTTGTAGAAGCTGGCGTATTCCTCATCGGTGACCTCGCTCTTCTGCTTCTTCCAGATGGGGACCATGCTGTTCAGGGTCTCAAGCTCGGTGTAGGTCTCCCACTCCGGCTTGTAGTCTTCGGGCTTGGGATCGGGTTCGGGCTTCTGGCGGCTCTTCTCCCGCTCCATCTGGATGGGATAGCGCACATAGTCGCTGTACTTTTTGACGATGGCCACAATGCCGTATTCGTCGAGGAAGTTTTCGTAATTGTCGGTATCGGTGCTGTCCTTGATGTGCAGGATGATGTCGGTACCGGCGGTTTCCTTCTCAGCGGGGGTCAGCTCGTAGCCGTCAGCACCGCTGGACTCCCACTGCCAGGCTTCGTCCGCACCGTATGCCTTGGAGATGACGGTGACCTTGTCGGCGACCATGAAGGCGGAGTAGAAGCCCACGCCGAACTGACCGATGATGTCGATGTTCTCGTCCTTGTTGTCCTTCTTAAAGTCCAGAGAACCGGAGTGGGCGATGGTGCCCAGGTTCTGCTCCAGCTCTTCTTTGGTCATGCCGATGCCGTTATCGGAGACAGTCAGCAGGCGATTGTCCTTATCGCGGGTGAGTAGGATGCGGAAATCGCCCTTATTCATGCCCACGGAGGGATCGGTCAGGCTCTTATAATAAAGTTTGTCGATGGCATCCGAAGCGTTGGAGATCAGCTCACGGAGGAAGATCTCCTTGTTGGTGTAGATGGAGTTGATCATCATGTCCATCAGCTTTTTGCTTTCAGCCTGAAATTCTTTCTTCGCCATAATACAAAACCTCTTTTGTACAGTATTCAGATCCGGCCCCTCGCAAAAGGAGCGGCAATGCAAAAGAAGCAGCCGATGCTGCATCTTCTTAGCACTCATATCTTTCGAGTGCTAATATACACCGATGCGGGTCAAAAATCAAGGGGTTTCATAAAAAGTTCAGAAATGAACTGGAACAAAATGCCTTTTGTGCGTTGCTACAAAAAATTCATAAAGAAATAGTTGACCTTTCACAATTTTTAGCGTATACTGGTCAGCGGAAACAAACGAGGAAAGAGGAATATGTTATGGCAATGAAGCCGGAGATCTCCGTGAAGAACCTGCTGATGCAGGCATTCCTGACGGGCTGGGAACGCTCGGACAAGAGCATTTCGCAGGATGAATACTTACAGAGCGCCATTCAGGTCATCGAAGTGCTGCAGGTGGAACCTGAAAATGTCTACGCCGAGGAGGGCCTGGGCCTGACCGACGGCGACGAGGTGGATCATCTGGACGACCTGCTGCGGGCAGACGGCCAGTGGCTGTATTACGGCGTGGATAAGGAAAACTTCTTCCTTATCCAGTGGTATCCGGACAAGGCTTCTGCCGAGGCCAAGCTGGCCGAGCTGGAAGCACTGGGCGACGGCAAGCAGTATCTGGTGGACCTGAGCCTGACCCGCGAAACTCCTTCGGCCGCTGAGAACTTCGGCAGCTCCAACCCGGTTCAGCTGCGGAGCTGAGCCCGGCGTTTCTGACAAAAAGAAAGGGAATTTTCCATGCAGCTTTCACAAACGGAACGGGAGCGCCTGTCCGCTATTCTGGAACAGTACGACCATCACCCCAAGGTGCAGGAAATGCGTGAGTTTATCCAGCACGGTGATGTGACCACCTACCAGCACTGCAAGAATGTGGTCGTGGTCAGCTGCTGGATCAACCACCGCTTCCATCTGGGAGCCGATGAGACCACGCTGGCCGTGGGGGCCTTCCTCCATGATTTCTATCTCTATGACTGGCACAAGCAGGGCTCCTTTCGCGGCCTGCGGCATCTGTTTGAGATGCACGGCTTTTCCCACCCGGGGTCTGCCTGTGTGAACGCACAGCGGGTGTTCGGCATTACCAAAAAGGAGCAGAACGTCATTGCAAGCCACATGTGGCCCCTGACCTTCCGCCATATCCCGACCTGCCGGGAGGCGGTCATCGTCTGTCTGGCGGATAAGTACTGCGCCATCGTGGAGAGCATGTTCCGCCGCACAAGGGTGGGCGCTGACGAAGAAGAGTGGTAAAGAAGCCGCCGCACTGTTCACATGAATGAAAGCAAAAGACCAGAGTTGTAACGCCTTTTGGCGAAACAACTCTGGTCTTTTTTGCTGGGGCTTGTGCAACAGCCTCTTTGAAAAAGTGATCTTATTCTGCTCTCAGAGCCTTGACAGGGTCAGAGCGGGAAGCGGTTTTGGCGGGGATGAAGCCGCCCAGAATGGTCAGCACAGTTGCCAGCGCAACCAGCACCACAGCGGCCTTCCAGGGCAGAACGGCCACCACGCTGGTGCCGACGGCGATCTTCTGGATGAGCATGTTGCCCGGAATGAGCAGCAGTCTGCTGAGGCCGATGCCCATGAGGCCCGAGCACAGGCCGATGATGAAGGTCTCGGCGTTGAACACCTCGGAGATGTTCCGCTTGGAAGCACCGATGGCACGCAGGATGCCGATCTCCTTGCGGCGCTCCAGCACGCTGATATAGGTGATGATGCCGATCATAATGGAGGAGACCACCAGCGAGATGGAGACAAAGGCCACCAGCATGTTGGAGATCATGTTGATGATCCTGGTCACGGAGGTCATCAGGGTGCCCACTACATCGGTGTACTGGATCACCTTGTCTTCCGCGCCCTGCTCACGCATGGCGGCATTGTAGCTGTCCAGCACATTGAGGACCTTCGCCTTTTGCTCGAAGTCCAGCGGATAGATGTTGATCTGGCTGGGGTCGTCCTCGCTGGCATAACCAAAGGCCTGCAGGTTGCTTTCATAGGTGGCGCTGGTGGACATCATTTTCGTCTTCATCAGCTCCGCCAGATCGTCCTCGGTCATGTTGAATCGGATGGCATTCCGGAACGCATCTGCGTCGATCTTCAGCGCGCTTTCCATCTGGCTGCCCAGAGAGGAGAAGCGCTCGGTCATCTGGCTCTGCAGATTCGTGCTGATCTGGCCCATGGCCTGCTCCATGGCAGCGCCCAGCTGGGTCTGTAATTCGGCGGCGATCTGTTCCGAGAAGTTTGCCATCACGCTGCCCATGACCTGCTGTATGGCGGCAGTAAACTGCTCCTGCAGGGCAGCGGTATCGATGAGGCTGCCCATGGAATCCTTCATCAGCTGCTGGAACTGGTCACTGGCGAGATACTGGTCAAAACCGATCTTGTCCAGCCCCAGAATGCCGTTGCCGATGATGTAATCCTTGTAGCCGGTCATCACCTTCTGGGCCAGCTGCTGCATTTTGTCGGCGGGGATGGAAATGTCCAGGTTGGCGAACACGTCCGTCAGGGCGCTCATGTCGATGTCGGGCGTTTCGGCCAGATCAAATTGGAAGCTGTCCGGGTCAATGAGGGAGGAAAAATCTACGGAACCGTCACTCAGGTCGAACGCGCCGCTCAGGTCAAGATCCAGCTTGCCGGGGTCGAACTGGAAGGCGCTCTCGAGCTGGTCGGTGTCAATGGAGAAGAGGGAAGCCATGTCCATGGCAGCGGTCTGTTCGGTGCCGAAGGGTTCGCCGTTCAGCACATTGGTCTGCGGGTCGGCGAGCTGGTCCTGCACCAGCCTGCTCTGGGCGGCAGTGTCCATGACATGCCGGGTCAGGGAGGCGGGATAGGCGATGCCGGAAGAAAGCATGGCGGCGGAGGCGTTCTCCCTGGGCTGCACCACGCCCACGATGGTCATGGTCTCGCTGTTGGCCACAAGCTCCTGCAGGAAGGTCTTGTCGTCCGATTTGTCCACCCAGGTGCTGTGGGCATCATCGTACTGGTAGCGGTCGGCCGCGTTGACCAGCTTGAAGGTGCGGCCCAGAAAATCGCTGTACCGGTAGGTCTTGAAATCTTCGGGCACATCCACATTCTGGTTCTGGGCGAACTGCTGGATCATCTTGTCCAGCTCGGCGTTGTCCCGCAGGCCCAGCGCGTAGAGGGCATAATCGGTGATGGAACCATCCGCACCCAGCACGGCAACGCACTCGTTGTAGCTTTCGGGCCAGCGGCCTGCCTTGACCTCGTACTGGGAATGATACAGGGCATCGCTGGCGGGCAGCTGGTAGAACACGCTGGTGTTCATCATGCTGGCCATCATGTTGTTGGTCGAGCTGGTGGAGCTGATGCCCAGAGCGGAAAGGGAGGAATCCGGGTTCACCTGCCGGATGCTGCCGTCCGGGTCCTGGCGGTAGATCTGAGGCTGGACATTATAGGAATACTCCACCGAGGAAACGCTCTCCCCGATGCTGCAGGCATCGCTCTCGAGGTAGGCTTTCAGGCTCTTCAGGTCGTTGGAGGTGATGCCGGAAACCATCTGGGTCACGAGCTGGCGCACCGGCACCATCCCCTCGCCGAGGTTGGGGGCGGCGGTCTGGCCGGGCAGGTCAGCAGACAGCAGGCTGGTCAGGTCCATGCCGCTGCGCAGGATCTGAACCGGGTACTCGGAAAGGGTGTCCCGCTCCATATCGGCGATATACTGGTTGACACCGGTGGACAGGGAAATGATCAGAGCAATGCCGATGATGCCGATAGAGCCTGCAAAGGCCGTGAGCAGGGTGCGGGTCTTTTTGGTCCAGAGGTTGTTGAAGCTCAGGGTCAGCGAGGTCCACCACGACATGGAGGAGTGGCCCATGTTCTTGTGAACGGCAGGGGCAAGCTGAGCGGTGTCGGGTTCGTAGGGGGCGGTGTCGGAGCGGATGACACCATCCTTCAGGTTCACGATGCGGGTGGCGTACTGCTGGGCCAGCTCCGGGTTGTGGGTGACCATGACCACCAGCCGGTCCTTTGCCACCTCCTTGAGCAGCTCCATGACCTGGATGCTGGTCTCGCTGTCCAGCGCGCCGGTGGGTTCGTCCGCCAGCAGGATATCCGGATTGTTGACCAGCGCACGGGCAATGGCAACGCGCTGCATCTGGCCGCCGGACATCTCGCTGGGGTGCTTGTGCAGCTGGTTGCCCAGCCCCACCTTCTGCAGTGCCTCGGTGGCGCGGCGCTTGCGCTCTGCGCCCGAGATGCCGGAAATGGTCAGGGCCAGCTCCACGTTGGCCAAAACGGTCTGATGGGGGATCAGGTTGTAGCTCTGGAACACAAAGCCGATGGTGTGGTTGCGGTAGGAGTCCCAATCGCGGTCGGTGTACTTTTTGGTGGAGATCCCGTTGATGACAAGGTCACCGCTGTCGTACCGATCCAGACCGCCGATGATGTTCAGCAGGGTGGTCTTACCGGAGCCGGAGGGGCCCAGGATGGCGACGAATTCGCTGTCGCGCAGGTTCAAGCTGACATCATTCAGTGCGGTCTGTACAAGGTCACCGGTTTTGTATTCCTTGCGGATCTTTTTCAGTTGAAGCATAGGCAGGCCTTTCTTATGCATGCCCGGCGGCGTGTGGGAAATGCCGGACAAAAAACAAAATAACGTAGATATGGTATCAGATGAATGTGAACAAACCGTTGCTTTTCTGGAAAGATGGTGTTATGCTGGAGAAGGTAAAAGAAACAAAAATCGACACTTTATGACGTAAATTACCAGAAACAAAGACGCAAAAAGCTGCCATTCATGCACAGTTCGACGCATAGTGACGTTTTTTCGGGGATTGAATCTTTCCGCAGGGCCTTATAAAATAGTATCGTACAGTACGCACGGAAGAAAAGTGCGGCAAATTTAAGGCAAAGGGGAAGGTTGGATTGACGGAACGACTCGTTTCAAAGCTGCATGTCGCGCTTTTGAGCTACGACGAGCGGGAGATCCGCGTCCGGAAAAATTATCTGGAGGAGCAGAATCCTGCGATCTGCTGTGTCTGCTTCCACAGCGGCGAGGAGCTGCTGCGGGAGCTGCGCCAGCAGCGCAGTGTGGATATCGTGGTGCTTTCGAGCCAGCTGGAGGATATGGACGGGTATGAGTTCCTCAAGCGGCTCAACAGCCTGCATAACCGCCCGCTGCTGCTGTTGCAGGGGGATGACTGGTACAGCGATGCCACGGCATCGTTCCTGCGGCCGGACGGCAGGCAGTACCTGCCGGAGCGCAGCAGCCTGCTGGATCTGCTGCTGGATCTGCGCAGCTCCACGGACATCGGCATCTTCTGGGTGCTGCCGTTCTGCAAGCAGCTTTATGCGGAGTGGGGCATCCAGCAGCCGGATGTGAACTGTGAATATCTGACCACTGCGCTGCAGGTCGTATGCGGCACGGAGCGGAAGCTGGCCGTGCGCAAGGAGATCCTGCAGACTGTGGCCGAGGAACACCACACCACGGTGGCCGCCGTGGACTGCGGGATGCGCCGCCTGATCGACGGGGTGGAAAAATACAACACCGAAGCCTGGCAGAAATTCAAGCAGGATTACGGCCTGATGGGGCATAGCGTTACCCTGGGCAAGCTGATCTATGCGGGCCGCCAGAAATTGATCGACAGCGGAACGCAGGGACGGAAGGCCGGACGATGAGAAAAAAGAGAGAGAACGGAATGGCAAAAGAGAGCGGGATGGGGGATTTCCCCCGCAAACAATTTGAGAGCGTGCTGCTGCACTCCCTGCGCATCATGGACCAGAACCGGGAATACCTGCAGATGCATCTGGCCCGGACCGGAGACGAAAGGACCCGGCAGGCGCTGGAGGATATGGGGCAGGAGAGCATTCGCCTGGAGCGCACCCTGCGGGAGATGATGGGTCTGCTGGAAGTGGAGATGAACGACAAGCCGCCCATGAAGCCGGTAGACCTGTGCTGGATCCTGATGGAGGCCGCCCAGATAGCCCCGGAGATCGAGAAGCAGCTGGGCATCCGACTGACCGTGGATCACAGCCCGTTCCGGCGCTGCTATGTCAAGGCGGATGCCCAGGAGGCCGAGCAGCTGCTGTTCCACCTGCTTTCCAACGCCCTGCGGGCCGTAAGCCCCGGCGGGCAGATCAAGATCCGGCTCACCCGGGACGACGAGGATCTGTACCTGATCGTGGAGGACGACGGCTGCGGCCTGCCCACCGGTGAAAACTGGATGGAGAACCGCCGCCGTTTCCTGGGCGGTGTGCAGGCAGGGCTGCTGCTCTGCCGCCGCTACTGCGCCCACATGGGGTGGGTGCTTTCCCTCACGCCGCGCGATGCCGGAAGCGGTACCCGGGCAGAGGTGCGCATCCCGCTGGCCGGAACGATGTTTCCCATTGAGGGCAGCGTGGAACTGCACACCATCCATCCGGCACTCACCACTGCCGATGGCCTGCGCTGGCAGATCCTGCGGGAGCTTGCTCTGTTGTCCGATAAAATGGAATGATATGATATTCAGCGCCCTGCTCCGGGCTTTTCCGGGGCAGGGCGTTTTTGTGTAAAAATCACTCTGAGTAAAGAATCTTAACCGGAATGTAGAAAAACAGGGGAGCTGTATTCGTGAATTTAACAAAATGTTTAACTTTTTGAGCGGAAAATACTATTTTTTGCGTGTAAAATATGGTGACTGGATTGATTGTATCCCAATTTTTGAGTATAATACAACTGTATTTTTATATTGTTCCTCAGGAGGAAAAGCAAGTGAGAGTAGGTCTTGACATCGGAAGCACCACCATCAAGTGCGCGGTGCTGGACGAACATGATGCGCTGATTTATTCAACATACGAGCGTCATTACAGCCATATTTTGGAAAAGGCGCAGGAGCTGCTGCGCCGCATCGATGCAGAGCACCTGCACGGAAACAAGGCTCTGCTGAGCATCTCCGGTTCTGCCGGTATGGGCCTGGCCGACAGCTGCGGCGTGCCCTTTGTGCAGGAGGTGTTCTCCACCCG
>ENA-OOXT01001744-OOXT01001744.1-human-gut-metagenome-genome-assembly--contig:-NODE-1744-length-13301-cov-2.359127_pt1 | contig 13301 bp, 7 predicted proteins | sample MGYA00241590_ERZ501349 | MGnify/ENA primary metagenome ERZ501349 (study PRJEB25962, sample SAMEA2042838) | human gut metagenome | biome: human gut; feature: human-associated habitat; material: faeces...
GGTTCTGATGATGAATATGGAGGCTATTCTCCGATGCGTGTGATTTCCGGAGGTATCAACCTTACATTCTAAACTAAAAAATAAAATTGTATATGAAGATAATGAAATATATGATGCTGGTGCTTCTTGTTGGGGGCCTGCTTACATCTTGCATTGAAGATGCTGATGTTACCGCTTATTTGACTGAAGACCAACTGGGCAATGTGGCTCAGGAAGATCCTGATAAGGCTTTTTCAGCTGCTGTGGCAGGTATGTATACTGATATGCAACAGTATGTTGACGTCAATATGAGTCACAACTATTTCGGTCAAAAGAGTTTTGATTACTTAACATCGCTGATGGGCAACGATATGATTATGACCGGACGTTTCGCCATGAGTATGTATCATTATTTGCTGGATTACTGGCAACAGAACTATACTCCGACCAACAACCGTTGGAAAGAGTACTATCGCGTCATAGCCAATGCCAACAATATCCTCAAGCTGATTGACCCCAGCAGTGAAGATCCCGCCAATTTGAAATATCGTGCCATTGCCCTTGGTTTCCGTGGCTATGCCTACTTACAACTGACTTACTTATATCAGCATTCCTACTATACCGGTGCGGATGGAACGAAATGGGGCCGTGGAGAGAAATATGACTTCTCCCAGTTTCCGTGTGTACCGCTTATTACAGAGGATACAGAAGGTGACCAGCCACGTGCTACTGTAGCCCAAATCTATGAACAAATCAAGAGTGACCTTACTACTGCTTTCGACTTGTTCAAAGATTTGGATATGACGCGTACTTCCTCACCCACTGATATGGATGGCTGCGTGGTAGCTATGCATTTGGCTCGTGCGAACATGGTTATCCATGAATGGGATGAGGCGATAAAGTATGCGCAAGTGGTGATTGATAATTTCCCTATATTGCAGAGTGAAGACCAGATACTCCAGGGATTCAGTAATATCAGCTTGCCGGATGTAGTATTCGGTAGCGATGTTACAGCAGACAATAGTACAACTTATATGTCTTTCTTCTCGCAGATGGATACTTATGGCGATGGTTATGCCGGCATCGGTGTATGGCGCGCTGCCTTTAAGCCATTAGTAGACCGTATCGCGGATACTGATATCCGTCTGCAATGGTTCTGCTGCGACCGCTCTACTGGTGTAACAGATGCTTCCGGTAATCGTATAACATTGATTCGTGACACTCAGTCTCCAGTTGCCGTGGAATACCAAGCTGTAAAATTTATCGGTACAGGTCGTGATAACATCAAGGCCGGTGTGTTCAGCGGATGGGAGCTGGGAGATTATATTTACCTGCGTTCAGAAGAAGCTTACATGATAAAAATGGAAGCTTTGGCTCACAAGGGTTCTGTAGAAGCAGTGACTGAACTGAATAGCTTTATGAAGACTCGCCAGCCCGATTATAATTACACTTTCACGAACAAGGCTGACCTGATAGAGGAAATCATTTATCAGAAACGTGTAGAGTTCTGGGGTGAAGGTTTGGAATATATTGATAATCGTCGTTTGAATATTCCTGTAGATCGTACAGATGAAACTTGGGGCGCAGAAAATAATAATCACTTCTCTGCCGGTAAGTTCCGTTATAACCAAGAAGACAGGCCGTTCCTTTACCAATTACCTCTCTCTGAAATAGAGAATAATTCTCAGCTTTCTCCGAGTGACCAGAATTAATACTTCAAAGGACATGTTATACGGAAAAATGACACAGAAGCGCTATCTGTGCAGACTAATCAAGTTGCATTACCCCAACAATAATAATGCGGCAATTATGATGATTCATCCGGTTGAACATACCGGAATTTCATAATAAAGTGTTTTTGAGAAGCCACTCATTGTGAAATGGGTGGCTTTTCTTCTCTTAATCCTACAAAAGACTTCAGGGGAAGTGTTATTTCAAGATTACATATCTTCCAAAAAAAGCCCTTTATAAGAAACAGAGCAGTTTTCCCATTCTTTGTTGATTGTGAGAAAATATTCTCCTTTTTTCTTCAATATCCCCCAATCTATCCGTTCATTATTGTGTTCAATTTTTACCTATTCGTAAAATGAAAAAATACAATGCCGGTCTTCCATCCGTTGGCTTCAATAAAAGTGAGGTCTTACCGATACGCCTAAAACCGTCATTTACGATTCTTCTTGAGACTGTTCTGCTATATTCTTTAAAACTGCCAATTCTTTTTTCGACTATAGAATTTCATAATATACCTTATCATTTTACACCAAGTCCACTATTATCGTAATGCACATTACGATAATACCAATTAGAGACGATAATTTGTATAAAATGAATTTCTCCTTGAACTTTTACACAAGAAACTATAAAGTAATTTATTAAGCTCCTTTAGAAATGATCTCATAAGTTCATTAGTTTTTTATACAGCAAACACAGATTTCCTATATTTGAAATAGGAATAAACTAATATTTATCTCTATCTGAAATGGGAATGGTTATTCTGTAATTTGAAATAGTATTTACATGAAATGCAATATTCTTATGGATGAAATAAGTAATACAAGTAAATATTCAACGAAAAATAAACAAATAATAGATATTGACATAATTACCCATTCTTTTAAAAAGAGGAATACTAATTTTACAACCGTAGTACATTAATTGATACTCAAACAGCTATTAATCAAAATATTACATTTATTAATGGTATCACATAAGTAAGGTTTTGTTTATTGTAGACCCATATAGGACAGCTTTGAAAAGAGTATTCCTTGTTTTAGCCAATTCTTTGACTTATTGTATATTCTTTATTATCAATATATTATACACATTGTAGTTCCGCGAAAACTTTGGTGATTTCGTACATTGGTGTGCAGACTCAAGAGGTTGATATTAAGCCGAATATAAAAGTATTCATGCGTTCCGATTCTGAGATGCTTGATGAGGTAATGGTGGTAGCTTACGGTACAGCAAAGAAGTCTGCTTTTACAGGTTCAGCCTCTGTGATCAAGTCTGAGACATTGGAGAAACGTCAGGTCTCCAACTTATCGAATGCACTTTCCGGTACTGTATCTGGTGTGCAGACACAAAGTACAAATGGCCAGCCGGGTACGAGTGCGACAGTTCGTATTCGCGGTATCGGTTCTATGTATGCCAGCAACAATCCTCTGTATGTAGTGGATGGTATTCCTTATGAAGGAGATATCTCCGCTGTCAATTCACAAGATATTGAATCAATGACCGTATTGAAAGATGCCGCAGCTGCTGCCTTGTATGGTGCACGTGGTGCAAACGGTGTTATTTTGGTTACTACAAAGAAAGGTAAGAGCGGTGATACGCAGATTTCTTTAGACGCCCGTTGGGGAGTCAACTCCCGCTTAGTGAAAAACTATGATGTATTGCAGAATGCAAATACCTATATGGAGACTGCATATTCTGCTTTGTATAACGGATACCTATATAATAGCGGATATACAGCAGAACGGGCTTATCAATTGGCCAATGCAGACTTGTTTCCAAAGCTGGGCTACCAAGTTTATACCATACCTGATGGACAATATCTTATTGGCCGGAACGGCAAGTTGAACCCTTATGCAACTCTGGGATATAGTGACGGTGACTATTATTATACACCGGACAACTGGTCTGATGAGATGTTCCAAAGTAATTTGCGCCAAGAGTATAATCTTAGTGTTTCTGGTGGTTCGGACAAATTAAGCTACTATCTGTCTGCCAGTTATTTGAATGATGAAGGTATTATTGAAAATTCAGGTTTCGAACGTATCTCCACTCGTATGAACGTGGATTATCAGGCTAAAAAGTGGTTGAAGCTCGGAGTTAATCTTAGCTATTCAAATGTAACAAGCCGTTCACCGGGCGATCAGGATACCGATGCTGCTACTTCTTCCGGTAATGCGTTCTTTGTTGGTAACTTTATCGCACCAATCTATCCGATGTATGTACGGAATGCAGACGGCAGTTTCCAATATAATGCCAATACTGGCTATCATGTATATGACTATGGTGATGGTTCAAGTACAAACTTCACCCGTAATTTTATGAGCATGTCCAATCCTATGAGCGGTTTCCTTTATGATACTGAAAAATATCTGATGGATATTCTGAATGGGAAATGGTATGCAAAGATTGATATCATTGACGGTTTGTCATTGACAGCTTCTTTGGGCTTGCATATTGACAACACACGCCAGCATAGTGTGGGTAACAAGTATTATGGTCAGTCGGCTTCCTATGGCGGTTCTGTTATGCAATACTCCTCACGCGTTTATTCGCTTGACCAACAATATCTGTTGAATTACAAAAAGACATTCGGCAACCATAACTTGGATATTCTTGCCGGCTATGAAAGTATGGACTTCAACACGGAAAGTCACTATATTTTAGGATATAACATGTATAGTGACAAGAACTGGACTGCATCTAATGTTATCGACCGCAAGAATGGTTCTGGCAGTTACAATGAATATGCCACAATCGGTATCATTACACGTGCCAGCTACGATTTCAATGAAAAATATTATGGTAGTGTTTCTTATCGTCGTGATGCTTCTTCACGCTTCCATCCGGATAACCGTTGGGGTAACTTCTGGAGTGTGAGTGCAGCATGGGATATGGCAAAAGAAAACTTTATCAGTCAATACGATTGGATCAACATGCTGAAGCTGAAGGCTTCTTTCGGTCAGCAGGGTAATGACAACCTCTATTATAAGGGATATACAAACTACTATCCGTATCTGGATCAGTTCACGGTTAGCGGGTCTGACGGTGTATTCTCTGATGGTGTGCTCTACTACAAGGGGAGCAAAGATATCACTTGGGAAACATCCAATTCATTCAATGTAGGTGTGGATTTCGCTCTTTTGGGAGGACGTATTGACGGTACAATCGAATACTTCAACCGCCAGACTAAGGATATGTTGTATTATAAACCGGTAGCGATGTCTAACGGTTATACCCAACTTCCTATGAATATCGGTTCGGTACGCAACTCCGGTGTGGAAATTGAATTGAACTATACTCCTATTGAAACTAATGATTTAAAGTGGGTGATCAATTGGAATGGAACATTGATGAAAAATAAGATTCTTGAGCTGCATCCGGATTTGAAAGGAGAGATGATTGATGGTTCCTATATTTATCGTGAAGGTGAATCTTTGTACCAGATGTATTTGACAAAATATGCAGGGGTAGATCCTGATTCCGGCGAAGCTCTGTATTGGGCAAAGGACGAAAACGGTGTAGAGTATAAGGATAAAGATTGGTCTGCTGCCTACAATTCCAATAGACAAGCTTCCGGTGACCTGTTGCCTACTATCTATGGCGGTGTCGGTACAACATTGGAGTTCCGTGGCTTTGATTTCTCCATCCAGTGTGCTTATCAGTTGGGTGGTACGATTTATGATAGTGGCTATCAAGCTTTCATGCATGGCGGTGACTCCCACTACATGGGATATAACTGGCACAAGGATATCTTGAATGCATGGACACCAGAGAATAGAAATACCAATATTCCGCGTGTAGATGCCATTGATAAATACACCAACTCTTCATCAGACCGTTGGTTGACAAGTTCTGATTATTTCTCTATCAATAACATCACCCTGGGCTATACTTTACCTAAGAGATGGTTGAGAAGTCTGGGTATTGGAAGCTTGCGTATTTACGGTGCGGCTGACAATGTGGCTCTTTTCTCTGCCCGTAAAGGGCTTGATCCACGTATGAGCTACACAACAGCTTCTACAGATAGATATACGCCTATACGTACTATTTCCGGCGGTTTGAAAGTAACATTCTGATAATAGTTCAATAATAAAATACAGAAAAAATATGAAGAAATTATATAAGATAACACCGTATGTTATGCTCGGTTTGATGGTAGCTGGATGTACAGATCTGGATACAGAACCGCTGAGTTCGACTATTACATCTGACCAAAAGGAAGAAGTTGTTGAATCTGATCCTTCCAGATTGGAAGCCAGCGTAGCAGCTGTGGCTGCAAATTTCACCCAATATGCCAAAATCTACACAGAAGATGACAATGTGCATAGTGATATAGGTTATCCGACCATTATGCTGGCCACGGAATCAAGAGGTACGGACATGGTGGCAGATATTACTGGTTATAACTGGTATTCCAATTCAGCCGATTACAGTGACTGCTTGAATACAAGTACAGCTACCATTGAATTCTGGGGTACATTGTACAATCAGATTTTTACAGCCAATAACGTAATCGGTACTGTAGATAACGAAACTGAAGATCCTACGTTACAATATTATCTGGCGCAGGCATTAGCTGTCCGTGCTTTTGACTATTTTACGTTGATACAGTTGTATCAGTTCAATTACAAAGGACATGAGAGCGCTATGGGTATGCCTTTGATTACAGAGCAGAATGCAACAGAAGTTGCAGCCAATGGCTGCGCCCGTTCTACGGTGCAGGAAACTTATGATTTTATCTTGGCAGACCTGAATAAAGCTATTGAGTTGCTGACAGCCACTACAAAAGAACGTGCTGACAAGCGCTATGTCAGCTTGGATGTCGCTTACGGTATCCGTGCGCGTGTCTACTTGGCAATGCACAACTATGCAGAAGCTTTAAAGGATGCGGAAGCCGCACTGGCCAAGACTACTGCCACTCCATACTCCCGTGCTGATGTAAGCAAGCCTTCATTCATTAATATCGAAGACAATTCATGGATGTGGGGTATCCTGATTACAGAACAGGACCGTGTAAGTACAACCGGTATTTGTAACTTCCCTTCACACATGGGGTCTTTGAATTATGGTTATGCTTCTGTAGGCGGATGGCGTAGAATCAGTCCGAAACTCTATAATGAGATTCCTGCCAGTGATGTCCGCAAGGGATGGTTCCTGAATGGTGAAGGTGTATCTGCCAATTTGCCTGCTGCAGCCCAAACATATATTACCGGGAAAAAGGCACCTGCCTATACACAAGTGAAGTATGGGGTGCTGAATGACCAATGGGGAACTGACAACAATGCTACGGATATAATATTGATGCGTGTTGAGGAGATGTATCTTATCAAGGCTGAGGCACAAGCTATGAGCGGTAATGTCAGTGGCGGTGTATCCACCCTTAACTCGTTTGTTACTGCATATCGTGACCCGTCTTATCAGTGTACAGCTACTACACCGGAAGCTGTGCAAGAAGCTGTTTGGCAACAACGTCGCCTTGAATTCTGGGGAGAAGGTATGGCATATTTTGACATTATGCGTCTGAACAAGGGAGTCAACCGTTTAGCCTGCGGCTTCCCGGCTACTGCCGTATTTAATATTACAGCAGGTGATCCGGTCCAGATTTACAGTATTCCTAATAAGGAAGTACAATATAATCCATTATTGGAGAACAATCCGTTGGTTTCGGCACCTACACCAATACCGGATGTAGAATAAAGTATATGTTAACTATTAAAAATATGGAATATGAAATATATAAATAAGATCCTTAGTCTGTTTGTCATCGCACTGATAGCTACGTCTTGCGATCCTGATGCAGAAAGTTATACTCTGGGTGAACTGGAAGACGGTAACCAAGGTATCTGCTTTGCGGGCAATTACACCCAAACAGTGGAAGTTGAGCCGGGAATAACCTCTTTTGATTTAACCTTGACACGCGCCTTGACAGATGCTGCCGGTACGGTTGATGTTACTGTGATAAATAATGAAAAGAATATATTTGTATGCCCTTCTACTGTATCATTCGCTGCTGGAGAGAAAACAGCCAAGTTGACTGTTGAAGCACCGTCAGCTGCTGAGGGTATCACTTATAATCTACAGCTGGCTTTGAGTGGCAATGATGTCAGTAACTATTCCTCCGGATACCATGAGATATCAGTGAATTTTGCTATTTTAAAGTGGGAATCTATCGGTACCGGATACTATTTGGATGGTACGGTTTCCAATTTCTTTAAAGTAGATCCGTCTGTTCCGATGGCTGTGGAAATTGAAAAGACTACAACTGCTACCAGTACACGTTTCCGCTTTGACAGCCCGTTTGCCAAAGTTGCGACTGCACAAGATGAGGTTGGCGGTTTCAACGGTTATCCCTTTAATGAAGAGGCTGATATAGTTCCAGGTGAATATACTTTCGTAATTGATGTGACTAAAGAAGGTGCTTCTTTGAAACCGGTTCAATATGGTATGGATTGGGGATATGGTATGTTCAGCGGTGGTTCTGTATATGGCAACCTATCTACTAATATAAATTCTTATCCTTTGGGAGTTTATAATGAAAAGGCCGGTAGTATTACCTTCCCAGCCAATTCGTTGTACGTAAGTATGGCTGACTATCAAGACGGTGGTGCATATCCTTGTACCAACCCGTCTTATCTCTACTTGAGTGCGGAAGCATACCTTAACTCTTTGGAGACAGAGTAATTTGAAAATTAAAAAAATTACATAAGAAAAGCCGGTTCACACAAAGGACCGGCTTTTTACTTTAAATATTGATTCGTAGAGATTGAATCGTTAATTTACAGTTTTTCTTTATCCTCTGCCAACAAAAAGTTTCGCAGTGAAATCTGTTTAATTCCTTTGTAATTTCCCCCGCTTTGCATTTCATCCATTGTTACCACATATTTAGGGTAATTGTCTGCTATTTCCAAAAGATTGCCAAATTCTCGCCTAACAGTTGCATCGTCGGGAAGCATATACGCTACTTGAATATAGATTTTATGGTCGTCTTTGGAAGCAATGAAATCAATTTCTTTATTACCACTCTTTCCGACATATACTTCATATCCATATCTTAACAAATCAATGCATACTACATTTTCCATTAACTTGTTGATGTCTTTTCGAAAATCGAAATGCTGTATGGAATTATGTAATCCTAAATCTTCAAAATAATATTTCTCACCAATCTCAAAGATTTTCATCCCTTGGATTTCAGCTCGTTGAATTTTGTAAATAAAGAAACTATTGCACAGTGCCTTTAGATAGTTCAGAATTGTCTGCGTAGGAATGTTGACGTGTTGCGACTTTAAATATTTACTAATATTCTGGGCAGAAAAAAGAGAACCGGTATTATCTATCAGATAAGCTACGAGATTCTCCAAAAAAGATACATTCCGGATTGATTCACGGGCAACCACATCTTTTAGTAGGATAGTAGAGTAAACATTTCTCAAATACTCGAATATGACATTCTTGTCCATTGTTAGATTATGAATGTATGGCATACCTCCGAATGTAAGATAGAGTTTTAAACTTTCGGTGGAATCTTGACATTGATTGAAAGTTAAGAATTCCCCGTAGCTAAGTGAATGAATGGGAAATTCTATATATCTTCCTGCCAATTGAGTAGCAAGTTCACTGGACAGCATTTTAGCATTACTTCCGGTGCAATAGATATCGCATTTATTTTCGTTCAATAAACTCCGCAGACACAATTGGAATTCTTCAATCTCTTGGATTTCATCTACAAAAAGATAGTTATGATTTTACGAAATACGGATTAAAATACTGGAGTGAAACTGACTTAAAGAAAGTAACACCTGAAACAGAAGAGCCATACAAGGATTACTACAAACTTTCGCTTAATGTAAGTGATCTACTATCTAGTTCGGCAGAGCTTGCCGCAGGAAGATCTGATATCTGCAAAAGAATGTAGCTTTTACCTATCCTACGTTGGCCGGTTATTACTTTTATTATACTTTTATCAATAAACGGTTCAATTCTCCTTATGTATAAAGGGCGGGAGATATAATTTTTCATATTCAAACATGATTTAGTTTATATACAAAGATATAAAATATTTCAATTATAATTGAATCTTGCCGTATATATTATATATTCATCAATTATAAATAACATATGTAAAGCAAATATTTCTCAACAAAAAAATATTTTGGAACTTTTATGGATAAAATTTATCTTTCAAGATAAATTCCTCTATATAATCTATCGTTATTCTTGAATAAAAAACATTTATTGGGTTAATTAGTACATCACCAATTAAAAGAGTAGAATGAAATGTTACAATAACGCGCTCATTATCAGCTTTTAATTATTCAAAACGGTATGAAATGGGTACTTCGAGCCACTTACCTCCCTTTGCCATATACCTTTATAGATAATATACAATAGAATAAACTCTGTTCTATAGCAAACGTAAACAATTGTTTTTTAGCAATATACACTTATTGTAGTTCCGCGAAAACTCTGGTGATTTCGTTTGTTGGTATGCAAACCCAAGAAGTAACGATTAAACCTCATGTAAAGGTAATTTTGAAATCCGATTCTGAGCTACTTGAAGAGGTTGTAGTTACCGGTTACGGTACATTTAAAAAAGCATCATTTACCGGAGCTGCTTCTACTGTAAACACTTCCACCTTGGAAGATGTACCTGTTCTTTCTGTTGCCGACAAACTTTCTGGTAATGTCGCTGGTGTTACTTTTGGCTCAAGTTCAAGTAATCCGGGTTCTGTAAGCAGTATCCGTGTACGTGGTATGGGTTCCATCAATGCCGGAAACAATCCGCTTTATGTTATTGACGGAACACCGGTCACAAGTGGAGACTTATCCGAGTTCACTTATAGTGATGCAGGAACTGATATTTTGTCTTCACTCAATACCAATGACATCGAGTCTATCACAGTTATCAAAGATGCGGCTGCTGCCTCTCTTTACGGCTCGCGTGCTGCTAACGGTGTTGTGGTCATTACGACGAAAAGCGGAAAACAAGGCAAAACAAATGTAAGTTTCCGTTCCGACTGGGGTTTCTCAAACATGGCAATAGATTATCGTCCTATGCTCGACGGTGACTCGCGCCGCGAACTCTTATGGACCGGTCTCAAGAATTACGGGTTATACACCGGAAACATGTCCGATGCAGATGCCGCAACTTTTGCAGACCAGAACATCGAGGACTTTGCTTCAAAACCCTCAACCGGATGGACGGATTGGAAAGACCTGCTTTTCCGTAACGGTTCTCATCAGAACTACCAGTTGAGCGTATCTGGCGGTAACGACCGTACCAAGTTCTACACCTCAGCTGCTTATACCAATCAGGAAGGTATCATTTACAAACAAGGTCTGGAACGTTTCACTGGTAATGCAAACCTCACTCATAAGTTTGGAGACTTTGAAGTTCAGGTTACAAGCCAATTCTCAAAAGTAAGACAAAACAAAACTAATGAAGCTACCTCCTATGATGGACCTGTGGCCAATTACGCATTCTTCCAAAGCCCCTCATCAACCCCTTATAATGAAGACGGCACATTAAACAATGGTTGCGGCGTATTTGGAGTCAATCCTTTGTATGAAAGAGAACACAGCTCTGACGTTTATACCCTGATGAAGGCATTCAATACAATCAAGTTGACCTACAATATTTGGGACAAGTTGAATTTAAGTGAAAAGATTGCTTATGATTACGCACAAGGAACCAATGACGTTCTTTGGGACAGACACTCAAACAATGGTGCCCCCGGTGGTGTCATGCAGCGTATCGTCAATCGTAATGACCAGCTGAATACACAAACCCAGCTCTCTTACATCAACTCTTTCGGTCTGCACAATATTGACGCCCTGCTTGGTTTTGAAACACAAGATACGGAATATGCTTTCAACTACATGGCAGGCCAAGACTATCCGGGTGATTTGTACGAATTGACAAATGCCGGTTCAACAAGTGCCGAAACCAACAGACAGAGCTATCGCATGACTTCGTTCCTCGGACGTGCCAATTATAACTACGCAGACAGATATTATCTCGGTCTCAGCTATCGTACCGACGGAAGTTCACGTCTGGCAAGAGAAAACCGTTGGGGAAGTTTCTGGTCGGTTTCCGGAGCATGGAGATTCATAGACGAAAGTTTCCTGAATCCTGTCAAGAGTGTATTGACAGATGGAAAGCTCCGTGTGTCATACGGTGTAAACGGAACGCAACCATCAGACTATTACGCTTATATGAATCTTTATAAATACGGAATCATATACAATGGACAGTCAGGAATGTCCATCGTCGGAATTGCAAACCCGGACCTGAAATGGGAAAAGAACAAAACATGGAATATCGGTCTCGACCTTTCATTCATCGACCGTATCTCTGTAACATTCGACTACTATCAGCGTAAAACCAGCGACCTTATATATGACCTCCCCGTATCACAAGTCGGCGGATATTATGATGGCAATTATGGGTATACCACCCCGCAAAACATCGGTTCACTGAAGAACTCCGGTTTTGAGTTGACCATTACATCAACCAATTTCAGAAACAAGGATTTCACGTGGACCACTTCTCTGAACATGGCACACAACAGCAACAAACTGACCAAATTGGATGGCCAGCAGAATGAAATCGTATCAGGACCGCTGATTCACCGTGTAGGCGAACCTTACTATTCATACTATGTTTATGAATACGCCGGAGTCGACGCAGAGACCGGTAAAGAAATGTTCTATCTGAATGACGGAACAGAGAATGCCCGCAAGACAACTACAAATATCTCTGAAGCCAACAAAACTATTGTAGGCAAGCATCAAGCTAGTATAGAAGGCGGTCTTACCAACAACCTCAAATGGAAGTTTATCGACTTGGGCTTCACTTTCACTTATTCATTGGGTGGGGATGCTTTTGACTACTCCACTTGGCAGCACTCCAATGGCGGTTCATATCTATACGGTGGTGCCGTACCGACATACTATGACATCTCAAAGATGTGGACAGGCCCGGGCGACACGAATGCCACATTGCCTAAATTTGAATATGGAAGCGCTGCTTCACTGTCTTCACGCTGGCTGATGCCTACTGATTATCTACGTCTGAAGAACCTCACATTAGGTGTAAGCATTCCGCAAAACTATATCAGCAAGCTTGGGCTCAGCAAAGCCAGAATCTACTTCTCTGGTTCCAACCTGCTTACATGGAAGTCTAAAGACTTATTTGTAGATCCGGAAATGCGTGTAGACGGACTATGCACATTTGAGACTCCGGCATTGAGAACATATACATTCGGAATAGAATTGAATTTCTAACTAATAAAGATACGAAAATGAAAATATTAAAGACATTATACACAGCAACGCTTTGCGCAGCTATGGCAGTCAGCACTTCATCATGCCTCAACAGTTGGCTGGATCAGTCACCCGCAGACGGAATAGATGCTGAAACCGCAATCAAGAACAGCGATGATTTGGCCAATGTGCGGACGGGACTTTATGCTGCCGTTAAAGGTAACAGTAGCCTGATTAATTATTATGGACGCCTCATGTTCGTATACGGTGACATGAGAGGGGAAGATATCCAATATGAATATAACGGGGGAAGCGGAAGAGCA
>ENA-OOXT01001750-OOXT01001750.1-human-gut-metagenome-genome-assembly--contig:-NODE-1750-length-13277-cov-2.194827_pt1 | contig 13277 bp, 8 predicted proteins | sample MGYA00241590_ERZ501349 | MGnify/ENA primary metagenome ERZ501349 (study PRJEB25962, sample SAMEA2042838) | human gut metagenome | biome: human gut; feature: human-associated habitat; material: faeces...
GCGGCTCTATGATGAACGTGCGAAGCTCAAAAAGGAAGCTCGGATGATCGACACCTTGAAAGCAAATGTGGACGATTTTTTGAAACCCGCAATCATTCAGGAGCACGAAAACATAAAGAACAACCAACGTGAATAAACACAAATACCCAGTGAAGACTTATAGGGTTTCGCTGGGTATTTGTGTTTGGTAATGTTTGTAATGTCTGGGGCTAATCAATCCACGAAAGGGATTTCCAGATTGCGACAAGTCGATTTCTTGAAACTTTTTTGTGAATAGTCGGAGCGATCTGTTGATTTGTTCGAGGCTTTGTGCTATAATTTAATAAGCTGTACTGAAACTGCAAGGCTTGCGCTAAAACAAGGAGTGCTATCATGAAAATCAGTTATAAAAAGCTCTGGGTTATGCTCATTCAGAGAGAAATAACAAAAGTGCAACTGAGAGCAGATGTTGGAATATCAGCCGGAACAATGAGCAAGCTCAACAAAGGGGAAGATGTTGCCCTTTCTGTCCTGCTGCGAATTTGTGACTATCTGAACTGCGACATTGGGGATATTTGTGAGGCTGTGCGAACGGGCAAGGACTGAGTCCGGTTTTTCGTACAGCCTTTATGCTATTATATAAATAAGAGACCGCTGTGTGTCTCAATGAGGTGATGGAATGCAGATTATAGACAACATTAACAAGACCGTCAAGGATGATCTGCAAGCGGGTATTTGCAAAGGCAGTAGGATGTCTGTTGCTGCTGCTTGCTTCTCTATCTATGCGTATCAGGAACTCAAAAAACAACTTGAGGGCATTGACGAACTGCGTTTCATTTTCACCTCCCCGACATTTGTAACCGAGAAAGCGTCAAAGGCGCAGCGAGAGTTTTACATCCCACGAATCTCAAGGGAGAGTAGTCTATATGGCACCGAGTTTGAAGTAAAGCTCCGCAATGAGCTGACGCAAAAAGCGATTGCGAAAGAGTGCGCAGACTGGATCCGGCGCAAAGCAGTTTTCAAGTCAAACGTCACACAGGAGCAGATGATGGGCTTTATGACGGTCGATGAGAGTACCTATATGCCCATCAATGGTTTTACTACCGTTGATCTTGGCTGTGAGCGCGGCAACAACGCTTATTATACAGTGATGAAGACAGAGAGCTTTGAGAACGCAAACCACTATATCAAGCTCTTTGAACAGCTATGGAACGACAAGAAAAAGCTGCAAGAGGTCACGGATATTGTGATCGAAAATATCTCTGCGGCGTATCGTGAGAACTCACCGGAGTATATCTATTTTGTTGCACTCTATAACATCTTCAAAGAGTTCCTTGATGACGTTTCAGAGGACGAGCTGCCTAACGAAGCAACGGGCTTTAAGGAAAGCAAAATCTGGGGAATGCTTTATAACTTCCAGCGTGACGCGGTTCTTGCCATCATCAGCAAACTCGAAAAATTCAACGGCTGTATTCTGGCAGACAGCGTTGGTCTCGGCAAGACGTTTACTGCGCTTGCGGTGATTAAGTATTATGAGAACCGCAACAAATCCGTGCTTGTTCTCTGTCCGAAAAAGCTCTCTGAGAACTGGAACACATACAAAGGTAACTATATCAACAATCCTATTGCAGCAGACCGGCTGAGATACGACGTCCTCTACCATACGGACCTTTCCCGTGAGCATGGACAGTCGAACGGAATTGATCTTGACCGCCTGAATTGGGGCAACTATGACCTTGTTGTCATTGATGAGAGCCACAACTTCCGCAACGGCGGCGAGGTGTCCGGCGAGGATGCAAAGGAAAACCGTTATCTGAAATTACTCAATAAAGTCGTTCGCGCCGGTGTGAAAACGAAAGTGCTGATGCTCTCGGCAACGCCGGTCAACAACAAGTTTATCGACCTCAAGAATCAGCTTGCACTTGCCTATGAGGGCGACGCTTCGCAGATGAGCAAAAAGCTCGATACGACCAAAAGTATTGACGAAATCTTCCGTCAGGCACAGAAGGCTTTCAACGCATGGAGCAAGCTCCCTGCTGACGAACGCACAACGGACGAGCTTCTTCGGACGCTGGATTTCGATTTCTTTGAATTGCTGGACAGCGTGACGATTGCGCGGTCAAGAAAGCACATCGAAAAGTATTACAACACTTCTGACATCGGCAAATTCCCGGAGCGTCTGCCGCCGATTTCTCTGCGTCCCTGCTTGACCGATTTGAATGATGCGATCAACTATAACGATATTTACAATCTGCTTATGTCGTTGAGCCTGACGATCTATACGCCGTCGAATTATATCATGCCGTCGAAACTGGCAAAGTACATCGACATGACGCACCACAAAGGAAACAGCCTGACCCAGCAAGGACGTGAAGAAGGCATTCGGCGCCTGATGAGCATCAATCTTCTCAAGCGGCTGGAAAGCTCGGTTGCTTCTTTCCGCCTGACGATTGACCGCATTAAAAAGCTGATCAACGATACGATTGGGACGATCAAAAATTATCAGTCTGGGGACTGCGTCCTGAATCTGACGGAGATTTCCGGTGCAGAAGATTTTGATTACGACGATCAGAACACCGACTTCTTCTCCGTCGGCAAGAAGGTCAAAATTGACCTTGCTGATATGGACTATGTTTCATGGATGCGCGAACTGGAAAAGGACGCGGAGAACCTGGAACTCCTGTCCCTCATGATTGCCGACATCACGCCGGAGCATGACACGAAGCTGCAAACGCTGTTCGACTTGATCCGGAAGAAAATCGAGCATCCGATCAATCCCGATAATAAGAAAATTATTATTTTCACGGCGTTCTCCGATACCGCAGACTATCTCTTTGCGAACGTCAGCAGATTTGCGAAAGAGAATTTCGGGCTGGAAACGGCAGAGATCACCGGCACAGTTGACGGAAAAACTACCATTCCAAAGCTCCGGGCAGACCTCAACACTGTACTGACCTGCTTCTCGCCTGTTTCAAAAGGCAAGTCGGTACTCCTGCCCGGAAGCACCGATGAGCTTGATATTCTGATTGCAACCGACTGTATTTCCGAAGGTCAGAACTTGCAGGACTGCGACTACCTCATCAACTATGACATTCATTGGAACCCTGTGCGCATTATCCAGCGGTTCGGACGAATTGACCGTATCGGAAGCAGAAACGACCATATCCAGCTCGTAAACTTCTGGCCGGATATGGACCTCGACGAGTATATCAACCTGAAAAGCCGTGTGGAAACCCGCATGAAGATTTCGGTCATGACCTCTACCGGCGACGATGACCTGATCAACGCCGAGGAAAAAGGTGATCTTGAATACCGCCGCGCACAGCTCAAGCGGCTGCAAGAGGAAGTCGTGGACATTGAGGACATGACCAGCGGCATTTCCATCATGGATTTGGGCCTTAACGAGTTCCGGCTTGATCTGCTCGAATACATGAAGCAGCACGAGGACATTGAAACCGCACCGAAAGGTCTGCACACCGTTGTTGGACAGACGGAGGATTCTCCTGCCGGTGTGATTTTCGTTCTCAGAAATATCAATGACAGCGTGAACATTGACAATCGGAACCGCATTCACCCCTTCTACATGGTTTACATCAGCGAAGAGGGCGAAATTGTCTGCGATTACCTCAACCCGAAGAAATTGCTCGACACGATGCGTCTGCTTTGCCGTAGCAAGAGTGAGCCTTGTGCGGAGCTTTGCAGGCTTTTCAATGACGAGACGGATGACGGGCGCAAAATGGGTGAGGTCTCCGAGCTGCTGAGCGAGGCAATCAATTCCATCATTGACGCGAAAGAAGAAAACGATATTGACAGCCTGTTCAAGAGCGGCGGCACATCTGCGCTGCTCAGCGCGGTTTCGGGACTGGATGATTTTGAGCTGATTTGCTTCTTGGTCGTGAAATAAGGAGGGTTTGCGATGCTTGGATTTCCTGCATCTACGGAGTTTGGCAAAAGAATACCGAAGCAGAAGTTCTATGAAAATCTTGAGGTTTCCCCTGCTTTACGCCGTGTGTTTGTCGATCAGATCCGGCTGGTGTACTGGCGAAATAAGCTGGCAGCGTCTACGCTGAATATTGCTGCGGGCGAAGCCGTGACCGAGATTGAAGTGTTCGAGGTACGGCTGAATGATCCGCAGCTTGATGAAGCGGTGCTGAAACAAATCGACAAGGAAATCCCGTACCATATCCTCTTTATTTTGACCTGTGACGGCAAGGCTCAGGCGTGGATCGGCTACAAGGAGGCTGCTGCGTCCGGCAGCAACGCCTTCAAGGTCAGTCGCTATTATCACACGGACTGGATGCCGGAAGACGAACTGCATCTCAGCATCGACGGCTTGAATATGGATGCCGTCTATGAAAGTCTTGTTCGTCAGATTGCCGGGGACAAGCTGCAAACAGATTCCGGCGAGAGCCTGAAAGAATCTGTTGAGCGGGATGAAAAGAGGAAGCAGCTCGAAAAGCAGATCGCCGCACTGGAAAACAAAATGCGGCGAGAAAAGCAGCTCAACCGGCAGATGGAAATGAACGCGGAGTTAAAAAAACTCCGAATCGAACTAAAGCAGATAACATGACAAGGAGGTTGTAGTGTGCCAAGTGCAAATACAAAGAGAATAGAAGAATCTGCAACTACAGCCCTTAAAGCTGCATTGCTAAGATGCCCTATACTTGATTCGTACATCGACTCGAATGATAAAACACCTTCGTGGGATGGGACAGTATTCGTATATAAATCTGAGAAGACGAAAAAAGAAAACCTTGCTGGTCGTGTTCCAATCCAGATTAAAGGTACAGAGAAGGTTATTGTATCTGATACTGCAACTTTTTCGTGTAGTGTCGCAGATTTGAATAATTATTATAAAGATGGAGGCTGTGTTTTTTTCCTTATAAGTGTCGATTTGAGTTCGGGAAATTCAAGAATATTTTATAAGACTCTGCTTGTTGTTGACCTTGACAAGATAATCAAGGGCGCCGGAAAACAAAAGACCAGCACAATTCACTTAAATCTTTTTCCTACTGCGGCTAATGAGATTTCCAGCATTTTTATGGAGTTCACAGACAATGTGCATAAGCAAATGGGCTTCATCGGAAAAGACATTCCTACTTTTGAATCATTGGAAGCAAGCGGTGCGGAGATTACGTCCTTAACTTTTACCGCATCGGGTATTGGATTAACTTTGGATGAGATCCCCAAGTTCCTGTCCACGCATGACTTTTATCTGTATGCAAAGGTTAAAGGCTTGGATGTGGATGTCCCTATCGATAAGGTCACAAATGCGATTATATCAAAGCCTGTGGACGGAGAAGTGCGGATAAAAGATCGATGTTTCTTTTCCGCCTATCGAGTGGTGTATGAGAACGGAAATCCTATCATTCGCATTGGCAAAGGAATCAGTGTTGCCTTAAAAGCAGAGAAAAACCGTATTACAGTACACACAGATAGACCGGATACTCTGTCCGATTTTATTATTGAAGCGGACTTCTTTATAGAACTGGTTGAACAGGGAGAATTAACACTGAACGGAGTGACTATCCCGCTTAATGGTGCATCGTTGTCAGATTTGCAAGAGAGAAAGAAAACCCTTGAATACTGCAAGGATGTAAAAAAGATGCTGGATTATTTAGGTGTGACCGAAGAACTTCTCCTAAACGATTTGTCCGAAAATGATGAGAAGAATCTACGGAACTTTACAGGAGCGGTGCTATACAACCGGAAAATAGGGTTCCCTAATATGGAGCAGGATCAGTTCTATGGTGCATTCAAAATTGCAAATCTTGTGATTTGGATTTGGGCGAAGAGGCAATCAGACGGTATGTATAGCATAGATAGTTTCTTCAAATTGCATCAGATTGCACTTTTCACAGATGACGATGTTGATTTGAAAAAGCCTATTCAAACATCGCAATTTGTGCTGTTTGATAAAAAAGGGCTGGTTCATATCTCTAATATGGACTATGAACTGGTTTACTCAGACATATCCCAGACACCACCTTCTCCTGAGTACTGCACGAAGGTTAACTTTTTAGTCCTTGATATGATAGGTGCATACGATGAGCAGGCAAAGCACGATGAGAAGCTGCTTAACTTGGCAGAAAGGATATGTGACTGGTTGAAAAGTATCGAGTCCATGATTGACCCGGAGGTTCTACTTCTCAATAAGCTCCAAATTACTAAGCGTCGCAGAACACTTTCTACGAGCGAGATTATTGAACTTGCCAAGCTCACAGAAAACAGTTATCCACCAGCAACAAGATGTGGAGCATACTTGCTCATGGACGCTGATGAAGAGGCGCAAAAGTGCTTCGACGAGCTTCCGCTCATAGCACAAGAAGAATTTTTGAAATATCCGATTTGCCACTTTGGCAAACTTACAACGAAGGAGGATAAAACCAATGGATAAACTACGCATGGAATCGCCGGATATGACGGCGCAGAACATAGACCACATTGCTGCCCTGTTTCCAAACTGCATCACGGAGATGCTGGATGAGGAACACAGCACGCCGGAGAAGAAGGTGTACAAGCGGGCGGTCAATTTTGAGTTGCTTAAACAGATGCTTTCGCCGGATGTGGTGGATGGCGACGAGGCATACGAGTTCACATGGGTCGGCAAGAAGGCAGCTATCGTAGAAGCCAACAAGCCGATCCGTAAGACGCTGCGCCCGTGTGTGGCAGAGAGCAAGGATTGGGACACCACCGAAAACCTCTACATCGAGGGCGACAATCTGGAAGTTCTCAAGCTCTTGCAGGAAAGCTATCTCGGCAAGGTCAAGATGATCTATATTGACCCGCCGTACAACACCGGCAACGACTTCATCTACGCCGACGATTTTATGCGCTCGCAGGAAGAAGAAAACGAGCAGATGGGAATGTACGACGAGGACGAAAACCGCCTGTTCAAGAATACAGACACCAACGGACGGTTCCATTCCGACTGGTGCAGCATGATTTATTCTCGACTGCTGTTGGCGAGGAATCTGCTGACGGAGGATGGTGCAATTGCCATTTCAATTGATGATAATGAAATTGATAATTTAGGGGAAATATGTGATGAGGTATTTGGTAGTCAAAACTTTGTGTCAAAAATAATCGTTCAGAATAATCCAAGAGGGCGCCAATCTGACAGTTTTGTCGCAACTGTACACGAATATTTGCTGTGCTACGCTAAAGACTCTACAAAATGTCTTGTAAATGGTATGCCCTTAACAGAAGATCAAAAAGCTGAATACTGTTATTCTGATGGAAACGGTGCGTATCGCTTATTAGGACTTCGTCAACGAGGCGTAGCTTCTCTTCGAGAAGATAGACCTGATATGTTTTTCCCCATATATGTCGATCCTACAACACAGGAAGTGTCCCTTGATTTTCATGACGGCTGGCTAACTGTTGTGCCTAAAAAGTCTGATGGCAGAGATGGGCGATGGATGTGGGGAAAGCAAAAGTGCATAGCAGATAAATCTCGGTTAGTAGCACGGATGATTGAGCGTAGAAGTGAGTATGATATTTTCGTCAAGGACTACCTTGTTCGTGAAAACGGGCAGAGGACAAGAAAGTATAAAACAATTTGGGATGATAAGTGCATTAACAATCAAGTTGGAACGCAGGAAGTAAAAAAGCTACTTGATGGCGAATATATGTCATTTCCTAAATCCTGTGCGTATATTCAAATGATATGCCAAATGCTATCTTCCAGCTCAGGAATAGTTCTCGACTTTTTCTCTGGTTCCGCTACCACCGCTCACGCTGTCATGCAGCTCAACGCCGAGGACGGCGGACATCGCAAATTCATCATGGTACAGCTTCCCGAGCCATGTGACGAAGCAAGCGAAGCCTACAAGGCGGGCTACAAAAACATCTGCGAAATAGGCAAGGAGCGCATCCGCCGCGCTGGGGATAAGATCAAGTCGGAAAGCCCCATGACCACGCAAGACCTCGACATCGGTTTCCGCGTTCTCAAGCTGGACGATAGCAACATGAAGGATGTCTACTATGCGCCGGATGACTACGATCAGGGGATGCTCGCGGGGCTGGAATCCAACATCAAGGATGACCGCACCGACCTCGACCTGCTGTTTGGCTGCCTGATCGATTGGGGTCTGCCGCTGTCCCTGCCGTACAAGTCCGAGCAGTTGGACGGCTGTACCGTCCACACCTACAACGACGGCGACCTCATCGCTTGCTTTGACGCGAATATTCCCGAAAGCGTGGTCAAGGAGATCGCACAGCGTAAGCCGCTCCGTGCTGTCTTCCGCGATTCCGGCTTTGCATCCAGCCCGGAGAAGATCAACGTGTTCGAGATTTTCAAGCTCTATATGCCGGAAGATGCAAACGATATTTCCAAGCGCGTGAGGGTGATCTGAGGAGGTGCGGAAATGGACAATAACAGCTTAATACCAAAGACTCCGGATACTCTTGCAGTCAACTTGAATGCTTTGTGCCGCAACTCCATTGAACTGATTCAGCACGCTCGAAAAATTGCAGTCAATCAGGTCAATCACGTTCAGCTTATGACGTACTATGCGCTGGGCTATTGGATCGTGGAAGAGCAACAGTCTGGGAAAGACCGCGCCGGATACGGCAAAAAGGTCATTCAGACACTCTCCGATGCGCTGAATACAGAGTTCGGCAAGGGATTTTCGGTTGATACTCTTGAAAACGCAAGAAAATTTTACCTAAACTATCAGGATCGAATTTCCGAAGCAGTGTTTCGGAAATTCGTTGAAGGAAAATCCGACACGCTGTTTCGGATTTCGGACGAGCCTGCTCCGTTTACGCTTTCATGGTCGCATTATCTGCAACTCATGCGAATCAAAAACCCGGATGAACGCAGCTTTTATGAAATTGAAGCGACAAAATCTGCATGGAGCTTACGAACACTGCAACGGCAGTACAATTCGAGCCTGTACGAGCGGCTGGCACTCAGCCGGAACAAGGGCGAAGTCATGCGTCTTGCGCGTGAAGGCAACGTGATTGAAAAGCCTACGGATATTGTCAAGCAGCCGACTGTTCTTGAATTTTTAGGGCTTGAAGAACAGGCGAAGTATTCCGAAACAGACCTTGAATCCGCAATTATTGACAAGCTGCAAAAGTTTTTGCTTGAATTGGGCAAAGGCTATCTCTTTGAAGCGCGTCAGAAGCGATTTACCTACGAAGAGGAAAACTTCTATGTTGACCTTGTTTTCTATAACCGTCTGCTCCGCTGCTATGTGCTGATCGATCTGAAAATCGACAAGCTTACCCATCAGGACTTGGGACAGATGCAGATGTATGTCAACTACTATGACCGCTGCCAGAAGCTCTCTGACGAAAACCCGACCATCGGCATTTTGCTCTGCAAGGAAAAGAACGACGCAGTAGTTCAGATGACCTTACCTGAAAACAGCAACATCTTTGCATCAGAGTACAGCCTGTATCTGCCGGACAAGAAGATGCTGCAAAAGAAACTGCAAGAGTGGATCGATGAGGAAACCGGAGGTGAAGACGATTGAAGCTGCAATTCAAACATCAAAAATTTCAAGCGGATGCGGCAAAAGCGGTTGTTGACGTTTTCGCCGGACAGCCATACCTCACACCCACCTATATGATGGACAGGGGCTACGGTCAACAGACCATGACAGACGATGCGGATTTCACCGGCTGGCGGAATGAACGCATTGTGCCGGAGCTTTCCGACAAGCTGATTCTGGAACATCTGCAAAAGGTACAGCGTACCAATCAAATCAAGCCGTCGGACAAGCTGGAAGGTCGCTACAATCTGACGATTGAAATGGAGACGGGCGTTGGCAAGACCTATACCTACATCAAGACGATGTATGAGCTGAACAAGCATTACGGTTGGAGCAAATTCATCGTGGTCGTGCCGAGCATTGCCATCCGCGAGGGCGTTTATAAGTCCTTTCAGGTGACGCAGGAGCATTTTGCGGAGGAATACGGCAAGAAGATCCGGTTCTTTATCTATAATTCCGCCCAGCTCACGGAAATTGACCGCTTTGCGTCGGATAGCTCCATAAATGTCATGATTATCAACTCTCAGGCGTTCAATGCCAAGGGTAAGGACGCGCGGCGTATTTACATGAAGCTGGACGAGTTCCGTTCCCGTCGTCCGATTGATATTATTGCAAAAACGAACCCGATTCTGATTATCGACGAGCCGCAGTCAGTCGAGGGCAAGCAGACAAAAGAACGGCTAAAAGAGTTTTGCCCGCTGCTGACGCTGCGCTACTCCGCGACCCACAAGGCAGACAGCATTTATAACATGGTCTATCGCCTTGATGCGATGGAAGCGTACAACAAGCGGCTGGTCAAGAAGATTGCCGTTAAAGGCATCACGGAGTCCGGCAGCACAGCAACCGATGGCTTCGTCTATCTGGAAAGCATCAATCTTTCCAAAGCAGACCCGACAGCAACCATTCAGTTTGACTACATTGGAGCAAAGGGACTTCGCAAGAAAACCAACCTCTATGACAACTCCGGCGAGTCGGGCAAACTCGACGAGTACAAGGAAGGCTTTGTGGTCAAGTCTATCGACGGACGCGACAACTCCGTAGAGTTCCTGAATGGCATCAAAATCTTTGCCGGAGACGTGATCGGCAAGGTCAGCGAAGACCAGCTCCGACGCATTCAGATCCGCGAAACGATTCTTTCTCACTTGGAGCGGGAGCGTCAGCTTTTCCATAAGGGCATCAAGGTTCTGTCGCTGTTCTTCATCGACGAGGTTGCAAAGTACAAGCAGTACGACGAGGCTGGACATCCGTTCAACGGCATCTATGCGGATATGTTCGAGGAAGAATACAACGACATTCTCAGCTCCATGCAGCGGGAAATCGGAGACGAAGACTACATACGGTATCTGGACGCAATTTCCGCCCATGACACCCATGCCGGTTACTTCTCCGTTGACAAAAAGGGCAAGATGACTGACAGCAAGCTTTCCGACAAGAAGGAAGGCACATCCGATGATATTGACGCCTATGACCTGATCATGAAGAATAAGGAGCTGCTTCTGGATCGTGATCCCAAAAAGTCCCCGGTGCGTTTCATTTTCTCCCATTCTGCGCTGCGTGAAGGTTGGGATAACCCGAACGTGTTCCAGATTTGCACACTGAAACAAAGCAGCAGCGAGGTTCGCAAGCGGCAAGAGGTCGGTCGCGGTCTGCGCCTGTGTGTCAATCAGGACGGCGAACGCATGGACGCCAACGTGCTTGGAAATGATGTGCAGTCCATCAATGTTCTGACCGTCATCGCCAGTGAGAGCTATGACAGCTTCGCAAAGGGCTTGCAGACTGAGCTTGCCGATGCAGTTGCCGGACGCCCTGTGGCGGTTACTGCCGACCTCTTCAAGGGCAAGGTCATTGTGGATGCCAGAGGCAACGAACAGGTTGTGGACGGCGATACGGCGCAAGCAATCTTCGAGGATTTGATTTCTAACGGATATGTCAAGCGCGGTGTACTGACTGACAAATATTATGCCGACAAAGCAAACGGCGCGATTCAGGTTGCCGATGAAGTTGCCGATAGCCGTGATGCTGTGATCAAGATTCTCGATTCCGTCTATGACAGCCGCGCTATGCAGCCGGAGAATGCCCGCGACAAGAACGTCGAGCTGCAAGTTGATCCCGACAAGCTCGCCATGCCGGAGTTCAAAGCTCTCTGGAAACGTATCAGCCCGAAATCTGTGTATGTGGTTGATTTTGATACCGATGAGCTTGTAAACAAGGCGATTGCTTCCATCAACAGGAATCTTCATGTGCCGAAAATCTATTTCAAGGTTGAAACCGGCGCGATGGATGAGATCAAGTCAAAGGACTCGCTTCTTGACGGAAGCGCATTCTCAAAGTCAAAGTCTTCTACTTATGACAGCAGCAAGCAAATCCGCGTGGGCAGCAGCGTGAAGTATGATTTAATCGGCAAGCTGGTCGGAGAGACCGGTTTGACACGAAAAGCAGTTGTTGCCATTCTGACAGGCATTGAGAAATCCGTTTTTGAGCAGTTCAAGTTCAATCCGGAAGAGTTCATTATCAAAGCAGCCGCCCTAATCAATGATGAAAAGGCAACTGCAATTATCCAGCACATCACCTACAATGTGCTGGATGAACATTACGATACGGACATCTTTACCGAACCGACCATCAAGGGTAAGCTTGGAACGAACGCGATGAAAGCGCAGCGGCATCTATACGATCATATCGTGTATGATTCCACAAACGAGCGTGATTTTGCTGCCGATTTGGACACCAACACAGATGTTGCGGTTTACGTGAAGCTGCCGGACAGCTTCTATATCGCAACGCCAGTAGGACACTATAATCCGGACTGGGCGATAGCTTTCTATGAAGGTACCGTCAAGCATATCTACTTTGTTGCTGAGACGAAAGGCTCTATGTCCTCCATGCAGCTCCGGCTCATTGAGGAATCGAAAATTCACTGCGCAAGAGAGCATTTTAAGGCGATCAGCAACGGAAATGTGGTTTATGATGTGGTGGACAGTTACCAAACCTTGCTGGAAAAGGTAATGAGATAAAGCGAGAAATTTGCTTTTCTTCGTCGCACGGGAAGCACCGAAAGGGCGTGATCAATAAATGGATTGGGACTCCTATTATGAGAAATTCTACGAATGGGCAACCAGCACACAGATCAAGAAGATGTCCTCATTGACCTCATTTGGTGCATCTGCCGAAGTCTCTGAGGTTGCGCAGGAGTATATGGATGAGAAGGCGGCATCCCGGCTCATTAAGAAGGCAGTTGCCTATGGCGTCCAGTTCACGCCAGATGAAATATATGACCTTTCCGGCTGCTGCGATATATCAGCCATGAATGAACTACTGAAATCTGCAAAATGCACTTTTAAGCAGGAGCAGTTGGAAGACCTTTGGGGTGCCGCAGACGATGAAGTTCTTGAGCTTGTAGCAAAGCGAAACCATGTGACTGTGTTTGCAGAAGACGAGGATGAAGAGTTTTCCGTAGTAGATGAGATCGATTTTAACGAACCGAAGCAAAAAGAGCCAAAGCTCGGGTTCTTCTCAAAGCTCGGTATGGCACTTGCGGTTGGAAGTCTTTTGGACAAGAAAAGCCAGTCTCACCACGGGCGCTGTACCGGAGACTGCGCAAATTGTCCTCCGCATTATGGCTATCGCTATGGAAGGTGGTATTATGGGCATGACCATACACACGGATGCGAGTTTGGCGGAAACAAAGGCGGAGGCGGGCTGTAATTTACCAAACCCAAAAGACTGCTGAGAATTGAATGCCTGCCTCATCTCCTAAATGAACTGGCTCATAACTAAGACACGGAAAAACGCCCC
>ENA-OOXT01001753-OOXT01001753.1-human-gut-metagenome-genome-assembly--contig:-NODE-1753-length-13267-cov-2.954889_pt1 | contig 13267 bp, 9 predicted proteins | sample MGYA00241590_ERZ501349 | MGnify/ENA primary metagenome ERZ501349 (study PRJEB25962, sample SAMEA2042838) | human gut metagenome | biome: human gut; feature: human-associated habitat; material: faeces...
CTGGAGCAGAAAATGCCGATGATGGTATTTGCTCTTGATGAGGAGAACAGCATTATCAACACCGTTCACGGAAAATTTTCCGGAACAAAGGTTACTGTATAAGCGCGTTTCTGTTCACTGGCAACATAAGAGCAGCAGACAAGAGCCTGCAGGCGAGGACGCACGCCGCACCTTCACCCTCGGGCTATACAACAAAAGCGGCATCATTGTGGGCTTCAGTAATCTTAGCTCACCCGCCACGCTATACATATACGACAGTCAGTGCCCCAACTGCTACTACGAGACGCAAACTATGAGCCACCGCTTAACAATGGACACTCGCGGCTTTGCCACCTGCCCCACCTGTAAGCGCCAATACGACCTCAACAACCGTGGCATCACCTCAAACGGAAAGAAGCTCCTGCGCTATCGCGGAAGTACCACCGGACCCTTGGGAGTGCTCTCGGTTAGCAATTAAGCAAAGGTTAGCAAAGGCTTAGCTGGCTTAAAGAGGCTTAGAACGGCTTAAACGCACCCTAACCACCCCAAAAACTTGCACAGACATAGGGCATGTGTGCAGCCAAATCGCCTTTTTATGGTAAAATATTTGTCTATTTAATAAAAAAGTTGTTCCTTTGCATCCGCATTAAATTAGAAATCAATATTATAAACATTTTAAAAATTAAAAATTATGTCAGAAATCGAATCAAAAGTAAAGGCTATTATCGTTGACAAACTCGGTGTAGATGAGGCAGACGTTAAGCCAGAAGCAAGCTTCACAAACGACCTCGGTGCAGACTCTCTCGACACAGTTGAGCTCATCATGGAGTTCGAGAAGGAGTTTGGCGTAAACATCCCTGACGATCAGGCAGAGAAAATCTCTACAGTTGGCGACGCTATCGCTTACATCGAGAACGCAAAATAAATAAACCGATGGTTTATAGTTTATGGTATGCACAACCATAACAAACATTCTTTGTTATAATTCCATTGCGCGCCATAAACCACAAACCATTTTTTTTTGACATTTTTCAGTTACATGGAATTAAAAAGAGTAGTAGTAACAGGTCTTGGCGCAGTAACTCCGATTGGCAATAATCCAGAAGAAACATGGAACAACATGCTCAACGGCGTAAGTGGCGCAGCGCCTATTACATTGTTTGACGCTTCTTCGTTCAAGACACAATTCGCTTGCGAAGTGAAAAACCTTAAGGTCAACGACTACATCGACCGCAAGGAAGCACGCAAGATGGACCGCTACGCACAGCTCGCTATCATCGCAGCTATGCAGGCAATGCAGGACAGCGGTTTAAATCTCGACGAAGAAGATAAGAACCGCATCGGCGTAATCTACGGCGTAGGCATCGGTGGTATCAAGACCTTCGAGGAAGAGGTGGGCTACTGGGCAACACACCAGGAGCTCGGTCCGAAATTCAATCCCTTCTTCATTCCGAAGATGATTGCCGACATCGCAGCCGGACACATCTCTATTATGTACGGTCTTCACGGCCCCAACTTTGCCACAACATCGGCTTGCGCATCTTCTACAAACGCACTCGCCGACGCATTCAACCTCATCCGCTTGGGTAAGGCAAACGTAATCGTAAGCGGTGGTGCAGAGGCTGCCATCACACCAAGCGGCGTAGGCGGCTTCAACGCAATGCACGCCCTCTCTACACGCAACGACGACCCAGAGCACGCTTCACGTCCGTTCAGCGCATCACGCGACGGATTCATCATGGGCGAAGGTGCTGGCTGCCTCATCCTCGAGGAGCTGGAGCACGCTAAGGCACGCGGAGCGAAGATATACGCCGAGATGGTTGGCGAAGGCATGTCTGCCGACGCACACCACATCACAGCATCACACCCGGAAGGACTCGGTGCTTGCCTCGTTATGCAGAACGCACTCGAGGACGCAGGCATGAAGCCAGAGGATATCGACTACATCAACGTACACGGTACATCAACACCTGTAGGCGACATCTCTGAGGCAAAGGCAATCAAGCAGGTGTTCGGCGAAGCAGCTTACAAGCTCAACATCAGTTCAACAAAATCAATGACTGGTCACCTCCTCGGTGCTGCCGGAGCTGTCGAGGCACTCGCATCAGTGCTCGCAGTGAAGAACGACATCATCCCGCCAACCATCAACCACGTTGAAGGCGACGAGGACCCAGAAATCGACTATACACTCAACTACACGTTCAACAAGGCTGAGAAGCGCGAGGTACGTGCAGCACTGAGCAACACGTTCGGTTTCGGTGGACACAACGCATGTGTAATATTCAAGAAATATGCTGAGTAATCTCATCGACAGAATGAAGCTCCCTTTCCGCAAGGACAAGGAGCTTTATTTGTCTTTACGCAAAATCATAGGCTTCTACCCACACGACATTAGCTATTACAAACTCGCGCTGATGCACAAGAGCATGTACAAGCGCAATGCGAAGGGCAAGCCCGTGAACAACGAGCGACTGGAGTTCCTCGGCGATGCCGTGCTCGACGCTACCGTTGGCGACATTGTCTACCGCCACTTCCCTGGCAAACGCGAGGGCTTCCTCACCAACACTCGCTCAAAACTTGTACAGCGCGACACGCTCAACCGACTGGCACAGGAGATGGGCATCAACCAACTCATCCTCTCAAGCGGACGCTCACAATCGCACAACTCATACATGGGTGGCAACGCTTTCGAGGCTCTCGTAGGAGCCATATACCTCGACCGCGGCTATGATGCCTGCATGAAGTTCATGCGCAAACGAATACTGACACAAATGATAAACATCGACAAGGTTGCTTATAAGGAAGTGAACTTCAAGAGCAAGCTCATCGAATGGAGTCAGAAGAACCGTGTGCGCATCGACTTCAAGTCGATTCTGGAGGAGAAAGATAAGACAGGTTCACCCGTGTTCATCTATCGTGTGATGCTCGAAGGCGTGGAAGGCTGCGACGGCAAGGGATATAGTAAGAAGGAAAGCCAGCAGCTCGCCTCTAAGCTCACACTGGAGAAGCTCCGCCGCGAACCGCAGTTCATCGACCAAGTGTTCGCTGCTAAGACCAATCGCACAAAGATGGAGGAGGAACCAGTGGAGAACGTACCGTCGACAGAACAACCAGACGATTTTATCATAGTAAGCTCAGGAATGGAGGTAGAGGCAGAAGGCTCTGGTGCTTCAAATGGTTCTAATTCAGATAGTGATTATAGAGGTTCTATAAGTTCTAGAAATTCTAGTGATTCTAGAAATTCTAGTGGTTCTAGAAGCTCTAGTGATTTTAGAGATTCTAATGACTCTAATAATCCCAAGGCTAAGCGCAACCGCCGCTCACCGATGTACCGCAAAGACGAAGCAGCCGAAGCAGCTACAGCCACGAAAACAGAGGCAACAAAATCCGTAGAGCCCGTTTCTTCAAAACTGACTTCAGCCGACCTCAACCTCTCTGACGAAGACTTCGACCTCAGCCATATCTCGGCTAAGGAACAGACTCGAGAGGAAATAATCGCAGCCGCCGAAGCCGCAGCCTTCGGAGATGCATAACAATAAAGTTTGGTGCAGTTATCTTAACTGCACCAAACTATTTACCCCTATACACCTAACAACTATGAACCGATTTAAGACCCAACTTCTTGCCCTCGCCACCTTATTCTTCCCATTCACTGCGAGCGCACAATACACCATTTATCCCATTCCGCACACACAGACTGCGGGCAATGGCAGCAAGGTAGCGTTCACAAAGAACGTAAATATAGTATGCGACGATGCAATTGACACATACACACGTCAGCGTGCTCAGACCATTCTCGCAGAGCATGGCTTCACAGCTACCATCTCAACCACCGAATCGAACACTCTCTCGAACATATACCTCGGCGTAGCTTCAGGCAACGGCTTGACAAAAGCGGCTGCTACAAAGCTCCAACTCAACCTCAGCGTACTCACCAAGAGCGGCAAGTTCGACCGCCACGTGCTCTCGCTCACCAATGCACACGACGGAGTAGCTCAGCTCATCATCATCGGCGAGAATACCGATGCCACATTCATGGGTCTCGCCTCGCTCGAACAGATGCTCGATGCCGAAACAAAGCAGATGCCCACCGTCACTATCAGCGACTACGCCGACCTTAAGGAGCGTGGCATCATCGAAGGTTTTTATGGAAAACCCTACTCCAGCGAGGTGCGCAAGGACTTACTGCGCTTTATGATGCGCAACAAGATGAACTGCTACGTATACGGACCAAAGAGCGACGTATACCACTCGGGCAAATGGACAGAGGCATATCCTACAGAACTAACAGAAGCACAACGCAAGTCGGGCTTCGTGACACAGCAGGATTTGCGCGAATTTACCGACGTGGCACACCAAACCAAGGTGAGCGTGGTGTGGGCGATACACCCAGGCGACGACTTGCTCAACGACAACGGTGTAGTAGAGAAGATAATGGGTAAGTTCGCGAAGATGCACACCTTAGGTTTCCGCCAGTTTGCAGTCTTTGCCGACGACGTGAACAGACCCGAGAATCAGAACGACATGAACCTCACCGCCTCACGCATCACTGACATACAGCGCAGCATAGAGAGCCGATGGAACACCAATAGCACCAGCCCTACCGACATCGTAAAACCACTGCGCTTCACGCCACAAATCTACTGTCGCAACTACGCTGCATCACAATGGCAGTTCAATCAGTTCTTCAAAGCACTCTCCAGCATCCCGAAGGATGTCACCATCTATTACACTGGTGGCGGCGTATGGTCGGTGCCCAACAACTACGATCTGAATACTGTACAGTATCAGTTCGGACGTAACGTCATTTGGTGGTGGAACTACCCGTGCAACGACAACGGCAGCGGACCAAGCGAGATATACCCGCTCGATATGCGCTCCAACTTCTTCGACATGCCGAACGTAGACAACAACGCATGCCTGGAAACCGAGCTAACAGCAAGCAATCAGGGCATCCTCTGCAACCCTATGGAGCAGGGATCGGCAGCACGCACCGCTGTGTTCTCGGCAGGCGACTACAGTTGGAACAACCGCGGTTTCGACAACAACGCTTCATGGGAAGCATCGTTCAGAGCCCTCTTTCCAGGTCGCACCGAACTACAGAATGCCTATCGCTTCCTCGCTCCATATCTGAGCAAGAACGACCCAACGGCACTCAACACAGCGATAGAAGCATATAAGCGCGACCCGAAGAACGACCAACTGACTGCGCTGATGACACAGATTGTGAACAACTGCGACGTGCTCACCACTATGGAGCACTCGAAAGTGACGAGCGACAGTCTGCTCTACGTCGACATACGCCCATGGGTACTGCGTCTGCGCGCCATGGCAGCTGCCACAAAGGGCTTCATAGCATCGCAGAAAGCCGACAACATCATAGAGGCATGGGCCGATTACCTGCCCAGCGTGAAACTTGCAAACACGCTCACCTCGTCGCCCGACTACATGACAAACCACATGTCGGGTTTTGGTAGCGACGGAATCAGCACCGACCAGCGACTCACTCACGCCTCATGGCGCTACCTCACACCCTTTGTTACCACCTACCTCAGCAAGCACATATCCAATAAACTCTTCCCTACCACAACCGATAAGAACACCGTCCTGACCAACGCCGAGAGCACACAACTCAACCTGAGCCAGAGCGACGAGTGTATATCACTAAAGGGATCAGCTACGCTCCCCGAAGGCGGCTACGCCGGTATAGCACTTGCCCAGCCCGTGCAGCTCAAACAGATAACCATTGCCTCTAAACTCTTCGCCGATACCGACTATAAGTTCATGTATAGCACCGACGGCAAGACATGGAATGAGATGGAGACAAATAACGTTACAACCGACGAGTACGTACACTACATAGTGGTGCTCAACGTGAGCAACAAACAGAAAAACCTGACGCTCGACGCAACATCCGTACAAATCTTCGTCTACAACAACACGCCAGAGGAAGTGAGAAGCATAACTCCACCAGCCTACAACTATTGGAACAACCACACGGCACAACTGATGACCGACGGCGACTACACCACCTATACCTGCCTGAACCGCGACATGGTGGTAGGTGACACCTATACACTCGAACTCTACGAACCAACAACAATAGAGAACGTACGCATCTGCATGGGCACCACCAACGGCGATTATCCCAAGACAGCACTCCTCAGTGTGTCGACAGACAACCACAACTGGACCGACCTCACCGTCAAGGGAACTCAAACACGTGAGTACGACATGTCGCTACAGCAGAACTTCTATGTGGCTACAGAGCCAGAGGCAGGCACCGACGTGATGGCACTCGACTTTGTGCCCACCGACCACAACTTCAACCCGATAAAAATAGAAGCAAAATACGTACGCCTGAAGATTACAGCCATCTGGGGACAACCCAAGTGGATGCGCCTGCACGAGATAGAAATCAACGGACTACCTGCACCGGTACTCACACCGATGAGCGACGCTGAGGGCAATAATGTAGAGGCAGCAACCGATGCCGACGCCACCACCTTCACCAGCACCAACCTCCCTACAACCGCCGACGGCAGCAAGTTCGTATATCGCTTCCTCAACGTGGCAAAAGCCAAGAGCCTCACACTCTTCTGCGACGACACAACGATGCAAAACGCAACCTACTCGCTCACACAGAACGGCAACACATGGAAGCCCATTACTCCTGAAAGCAAAAACGGTGTAGTGACATTCAGCTTCGATGCCAACACAAAGCCGGTAGCTCTGCAGATAGCATGGACGGGCAACACAACACCAGCCATCTACGAAGCTATAGAAGATGCCGACGAGAGTACGGGCAAGCCCGTTATAACCGACGTTCACACCATAGCTGACAATAGCAATAAGGCAGTAGTGCTCACCCTGGAGAACGGTGCTCTCATCGCACGCTCCGACATAGGTATCAACACCATACATATCAGTACCATCAACGGATGCAACATATTTAGTCAGCAGCTCAGTGGAAAACGCGAAGCATACATACCTGTATTTACTACCAACACGCAAGCGGTAGTGGTAAATATAAAACTAACAAACGGCAAGAGCACCACATATAAACTCATAAACAAGTAGAAAAACAAAAAGGTGTGTGTGTGTCAAAATGCCACTTTTATACAAAATTAACCCTTGTAATGCACACGCAAAAGGGTTTTTATTTAATTTTGCAACAAAATACTTACGACTATGAAGAAATTATTACTTGCAACACTGCTTTTGCTTGGTATCGTTACCACAGCAAGCGCACAGCTGCCGAAAGTGATGCTTAAGAGCATCGACGGCAAGTCAGTGTCTACCGACACACTCTCAAACAACGGCAAGCCGTTCATCATCGACTTCTTTGCTACATGGTGCAAGCCTTGCAACCGCGAGCTTACAGCCATCAGCGAGGTGTATGAGGAGTGGCAGGAGGAGACTGGCGTGAAGGTAATAGCCGTATCTATCGACCAGGCTCAGAATATCAACAAGGTGAAGCCACTCGTTGACAACCACGGTTGGCAGTATGAGGTGCTCCTCGACCCGAACAGCGACTTCAAGCGCGCACTCGGCATTCAGACCATCCCTTACGTAATCGTATGCGACGGCAACGGCAAGATTGTGTCTAAGCACAACGGCTATACCGAGGGTGCTGAGGAAGAACTCATCGAGGAAGTACGCAAGCTTGTGAACAAGTAAACGAGTTGACATGTTGATATGTTGACATGTTGACGAGTTCGCAGTTATCACTCTCACCGACAACCCTAACAACATTAATATGAACAAAAAGCTTACGCTCGCTCTCGCTGCCATCACTCTGTCGGCAGCCACAGCGAGCGCACAAACAATAAAGGTCGCTAAGGACTACGACGTACAGATTACGGGTAGCTTGCAGACCGACTTCCTCGTTCCGCAGGAAGACAACAAGATTGGTACGGGAACCTATGACGATAAAGTGCTCAACAACACCTACGCCGAGGTTCACGCTCTCTCCAAGTATGTAGACGCTGGTGTGCGTCTCGAATATCTCGACCATCCGCTCCCAGGCTTTGACAAGGACTTCAAAGGCTGGGGTGTGCCGTTTTATTACATCAAGGGCAAACTGAAGAACGCCGAACTCACACTCGGCAACTTCTACGAGCAGTTCGGCTCGGGCTTCATCCTCCGCACATACGAGGAGCGTTCGCTCGGCATCGACAACTCGCTGCTCGGTGGCCGCGTAATGGTGCGCCCGTTCAAGGGTGTGCAGGCAAAGGTGATCGTAGGCACACAGCGTCGCTACTGGGACACACAGTCGCTCATCGGTGGTGCCGACCTCGAACTCAGCGTGTCTGAGTGGTCGCAGAAGATGCAGCAGTCGGGCACAAACCTCACGCTCGGTGCATCATGGGTTGTAAACCACCAGCACCAGAAGGAGGACGTTTTTGCCGATGCCATCCATAAGTTGCGTTTCGTTGAGAACACCAACGCTTTCGACGTGCGTGCCAACTTCCAAAAGGGTGGCTTCAGCGTGCTCGGCGAGTATGCACAGAAGACTGAAGACCCTACGTTCGACGGCAAATTCCCGTACATCTACCGCAAGGGCTACGTGACGATGCTCTCTACGTCCTACTCGCAGAGCGGTATGAGTATCCTCTTGCAGGCTAAACGTTCGGACAACATGAACTTCCGCTCATGCCGCACCGAAACATCTGCCACAGCATCTACAATCAACCACTTGCCAGCGTTCGCCATGCAGCAGACATATGCCTTGGCTTCGCTCTATAGTTACGGCACACAGCCTAACGGCGAGTGGGCATATCAGGCAGAGCTCGGCTACCAGTTTAAGCGCAAGACATTCCTTGGTGGCAAGTATGGTACAAGCGTGAAGCTCAACTTCTCGCACATCCGCTCTATCGACAAGAAGATACACGACGGCGGCAAACCAGGAACAGACGGCTACGGTTCGCCATTCTGGAAGCAGGGCGACGAGCTTTATTATCAGGACATCAATGTGCAGTTAGAAAAGAAGATCACGAAAGACTTCAAGCTCAACCTTATGTACATGAACCAGTTCTATAACAAGACCGTTGCAGAGGGTCATGGAGGCATAATACACTCCGACATCTACATTGCAGAAGCTAAATACCGCATCAATAAGAAGCTCACCCTGCGTGGCGAGGCACAATACTTGCACACAGACAAAGATCAAGGCGATTGGTGTTTCGGACTCTTGGAGCTATCGTTCTTGCCCCACTTCATGTTCACTATCAGCGACCAGTATAACGGCAACGAACACTACTATACATCTTTAGGTGCTGAAGATAAGTCAAAAGGTACACACAAGGAGCACTATATCAATGGTTCTGTCACATTCACTCATGGTGCACACCGTCTGCAAGTGGGCTACGGCAAGACACGTGCAGGCTACAACTGCTCGGGTGGCGTATGTCGCTACGTACCAGCAAGCAAGGGTGTAACAGTATCTTACAATTATAACTTCTAAAGCCACTATTATGAAACTGAAGAATATATTGTTAGGCGCAGCAAGCGCCATCGCCATTTTCGCAACAGTGGCATGTCAGGAAGTCGATCCCAACGACCGACTCATCTATGTGAAGCCGGCTGAAGCAGGACGCGCAGTGCTCATCGAAGACTTCACCGGACAAAATTGTAAAAACTGTCCGAATGGTACAACCATCATCAACGATATAATTAAAACTTACGGAGAGGACAACGTTATCGCAGTAGGTATACATAGTGGTCCACTCAGTGAGGACGGTGAAGATGGACTCGCTACCGAAACGGGTAATGATTACTACCGCAATTGGGACAAGGACAGCAAGCATGGACAACCATGGGCTATCTTCAGTCGTGCAACAAAGCAACCAGTCGGAAATGTCAACACGTGGGCACAATATGTAAACAAGCTTATTACGAAGAAAGCCCCTATCACACTCAGCATCAACAACACTTACGACGCTACATCACGCCAACTCACCACTGCTGTTGAAGCTATCAGCATCGAAGGCACAACAACTGGCAAGTTGCAGGTATGGCTCATTGAGGACGGCATCGTTGCTTTCCAGATAATGGACGACGGCACAACCAATGACAACTATGTGCACAACCACGTGTTCCGCGCAGCTGTCAACGGCACATGGGGAGAAGACGTAACCGTGGACGAGGGCGCGATTGTTAAGAAGCAGTACACGTACACACTGCCCGAGAAGTGGAACGCCGAAAAGGTTTCGGTAGTAGCCTTTGTGTACAACGAAACTGGAGTTCAGCAGGTAACAAAGAAGGCTGTCTTGGCAGAGAACACTGCCGAGTAGTAACGTTCAATACACCCTAACAATAAATAACAATAAAAAACTGAATAATATGAAAAAAATCTTTACACTTTTTGTTGCTCTTTTCTGCACTGTAGCAATGTTTGCACAGGATACAAAGGGCATGTTCGAGTTCGCAGACAAGAATGGTAACGTCGTACCAAGTGGCTCTACATTAACAAAGACAGAAGTAGAGAAGTCGGGTAAAAGACTTCAGATTAATACAGGTCTCTTTGTAAAGCCAGTAAAGCCTGAGCTTAACGGTGAGAAACTGGGCGTTAAGATGCGTGTAGAAGTAGAGAATCTTGACCATGGTACAATCCAGTACTGCCTGCTTGGTCAATGCATGGTTGCTTCAGAGAAGGGCACATTCTATAGTCCCAGCGATTTTGTTAAGACGCTTGACGATTTGGCTACAGAATGGTTTATGGGCACAGACAAGGAAGGCAAAGCATTGAAAGGCGAAGCAACTGTTAAACTTACATTGTTAGCTTGCAAAAGGGTATCATTAGGTTTTGACGATATATTAGAAATCGAACAATTCGGATGGGAAGAAGTTGGCGAATGCTCAAGCGTAACCGTGAAGTTCGTTTACGATGGTACAACAGCTATCAATGGTGTTGCAGACAACACAAACGCTACAGTCGTAGCACGCTATGCTGCCGACGGCACACGTCTTTCTGCTCCACAGAAGGGCTTGAACATCGTGAAGCTCTCTAACGGCAAGACCGTAAAATACATCAAATAAAAAAATAAGTTTTACATTTTCAGAAAGGGAAATTATTATGAAGAAAATCTTGCTTTCTGCTTTTGCGATGCTGTTAGCAGTGACTGCTAACGCGCAAAACCTCACCGTAGAAAAGTTACAGAGCCCACTCGGTGTTCAGACTGAGGCTTTCGGTGCACACAAGGCTCCTGCAAAAGTTAAAGTCGCCAAAAACGAGCGTGTCGTGGGTTTCTATGATGATATTGAGACTTGTGACAATTACTTAGGTCTTACCACTGTACCTGGTAACAATAAAATAGGAGTTTTATTCACAGCCAAGGAACTCACTCCCTACTACGGCAAGAAGATAGTTGGTGTACGCTTCAACTTGGCTCAAGGTGAAACATCAACAGGTATAGTTATAGAGAATGTGAAGTTTAAGAACAACGAAATCTCTGAACTTAAAACTCTTGCAACCTCTAACAAGAACGTAACGTCTGCAGTAGGTCCCAAGAACACTGGCGAATGGCATGAGGTAATGTTCGACAATAAGATAGAGCTTAGCTCATCTATTGAAGGACTGTTAGTAGGATACAACTATACACAGAAGAGCAACAACTATCCTTTCGGTGCGAAATCCAACGCCACAAGCCCATTATTCATATTTGCTAACGTTCCTGCCTCTGGTGGTGGACACGGCGAAGATTGGTATCAGCTTGATGCTGGCGACAAAGCTCTCGCCATCCAGCTCATCTTAGAAGGTGCTACCGCCAACTCTGTACTGCCTCTCGATTTTAATAAGACATATGTTCCACTTGGCACGACCAAAGATGTAACTGTAAAATTAAACAACAAAGGCTCAAAGCTCACAAGCATCGACTACACCCTTACAATCGATGGCAAAACAGGCGCAGAGCAGCACCTCGACCTCGGTAAGGACTATGGTGCAAATGTAATACACGAAGTAAAGATTCCGTTCGCAGCAGCATCGACAAATGGTGAGTATCCCGCTACATTAACTATTACTAAGGTGAACGGCGAGAATAACGCTTGCGAAGAAAACTCTGCAACTGGTACACTTATCACTCGCACAAAGGAGTTTAAGAAGTATGCTGTAGTAGAAGAAAATACAGGCACAAATTGTCCGTGGTGCGTACGTGGTCATGCAGGCTTGGAGATGATGCAAAAACAATATGGTGATCAGTTCATCGCTATTGCATGGCACTACTTCGATAGCGCAGACCCAATGTACAACACCAATTACAAAGTGCCAAAACTTAGCCATGGTTCAGCCCCACAGGCTGTGGTAAACCGCAGCACAAGTGCTGTAGACCCATATCTCAATGCACCTACTTATGTGGCAAAGATACTTGAAGACCATCCAATTGCAGAAGTGAAAGTGAACGGTGTATTCGCAGAGGAAGACACTAAGGTTAACGCAACGGCTTCAGTAGAGTCGTTGGTGTCTGGCGACTACGACATCATATTCGTACTGACCGCTAACGGACTTACTGGCAATGATGACACTTGGTTGCAACAAAATGCTTATGCAAAAGAGTACTCAGGTGCACAAGGAACATATAAATCAAAAGAAGCAACGCCTGATGAGCTCCAGCCATATTGGGATAAGGGCACTTCATACAAAACAGCATACAACGATGTACTCATCGCAAGTTCTTTTGTTAGCAAAACAAACAAGGCAACCCTACCTACACTTGTTGAGAACGGCATAGTAAACACTGAGTACACGCTCAAGATGCCTACAAAGGTAGCTCTGAAGGAGGCTCTCAAGCTCGATCAGATTTACGTTGTAGCAATGCTCCTCGACAAGACATCTGGCAAGATCATCAACGCTGGCAAGGCTCGCGTCACTGGTTCTACTGGTATCGAGGACGTAACAACTGGCACTGAGGCTACAGTTGTGGCTCGCTACACAGTGAACGGTGTTCAGGTTTCGGCTCCTGTGAAGGGCGTGAACATCCTGAAGATGTCTGACGGCACAACACGCAAGGTGCTCGTTAAGTAATCGACGAAACAGTTACAAAGCAACAGAATAGCTTATATAAATGAATATTAAGGCGTTGCCCTCAGTGGGCAGCGCCTTTTTTGTTGCTTTTGTTTTGTGGAGTCGGCGGTTTGCAGTACCTTTGCAGAAAGAATCATTAGGGGGTGCTTTAGGGGGTGCACTTGTCTCAAGTGCACCAACAGAGCAAGAAGTACACCCCTAAACTGCACCAACAGAGCAAGAAGTGCACTAATAGAGCTACGTTGGTGCACTTGAGACAAGTGC
>ENA-OOXT01001761-OOXT01001761.1-human-gut-metagenome-genome-assembly--contig:-NODE-1761-length-13227-cov-2.090723_pt1 | contig 13227 bp, 14 predicted proteins | sample MGYA00241590_ERZ501349 | MGnify/ENA primary metagenome ERZ501349 (study PRJEB25962, sample SAMEA2042838) | human gut metagenome | biome: human gut; feature: human-associated habitat; material: faeces...
CCAGGCAGCCAGCGTAAAGACCGCCCCGCCTCCCACATCCTCAAAACGAGCCTCCCGCTTTTTAAAGAAAGTATATCCTATAGGTTGCCATTGTAGTCTGTTGGCAAGGCACAAATACACCATATCCCCCTCACGAAACTGTCCGGAAAGCAAAGAATCCGGAAGAGCTACAGTCCAATTCCTGCTACCGGTATAAAGTGCAGTGACATCGCGGAAGAACGGACGTCGGAATGCCGGGTAAACATCGGAATATTTCCCCAGTTTCCGTACCGCCTCCTTATCAATACTATAGGTTGCCCGGTACATTTTTCCCCTCGAAATGCTATATTCTTCCGCTTTGCTCCATACTTCTTCATAAGGAAGATTTGCAATGTATGTCTTTCCTTCCTTATCCAAAACAAAATTCCAGAAATGAGAGGCATTGTTGTCTCCTAATACCATCACCCTATCTACTCCGCACGGAATGCCCAATGCCCGCAACACATATATCATGGCATCCGTAAACTCTCGGCAACTGCCCGTATGCCATTTCAGTACATCCGGTCCCAAATGAGGCCCCACCGGAAAAAGAGCCGTATTCCGGTAGTTCGCTTTCCGCAACGTATCCATCAACAACTGGGCGGCAACCTTAGGATTATCAGCCTCATCTGTCTTCCTGAATTCATCCAAAATCGGGCTATAGCACTCATAAATTTCTTTGCGCCAGAGAGAAAGCGGCTCATCCCCTATTCTATAAGGCAATATATATTCGCAGAAAGTATCAAAATCAACATGCTTTCCCCAAGGTTGCTCCCGCCAGACTTTGAATGCCCATTCTATATGATTGACCAAAAAAGCGGAATCCACCGTCATAATGTCCCTCTTATAAGTCAATTGATTTATAGAAAATTCTCCATCTGCTCTTTTCAAGGAATCAATCAACTCTTGCACATGCCTGGAATAAGGAAATGAAACGTATTCACTGAAATACTTCCTGTAATTCTCCAAGGCCTTTCCCTCGTAAGCACCATGAAAAGGCATATTCTCTATCAGAAAACAAGCAGCACGATATTTGTCACCGTCCTCTTCCTTGTAACGGTCCAGTACCTTTTGCAACTCCGCACGGTTATCACCGGCAAGATTCAAAGCTGTGTCCAACCACTGATTTTCCGAAGAACAAGCCATAAACAGACCTGCTGTAAACCATACCCATACACACCAATGTTTCATATCACTATTCCATTTTTTTCTATTCCAATCTGAAAGACAATCCAATCAATCCTTACAATCCGATACAAATACCTGCTTACCATCTTCCATATGAAATATCAGTTCTTCTTCTCCACGGGTACTGTCATGCAAATAGAGCAAAGCTCCCGATGGTATCCCGTCATATGGCAGAAAAGGTTTTTCTGCCATTTTCTTCCCCAATGAGTTCCAACAGCCCTCTCCCCAATAGAAGAGTTCATAACAATCCCCTATCCTGACAAAGTTATCATCGTTACGGGGCATATACATAAAATTGTCTATAGTAACAACCTTTCCAAAATCCACCGTTACACTTGCACCGGGTTTTGATGAAATGAAATACGACAACGGCTCATTATCATAGACCTGATGGGCAAAAGTACCCACTGTAGCCGGAGCATCTCCCCAACTGTCTATAGGGACAATTTCTTCCTCTCCTTTATAAAAATGCATTTCGGCAACTTCCGCATATCCCTCTGCCGAAGAACAAAAACGGGCATAGCGACCCCTTACCGGTTTCTCAAGAATAACGTGATTATAATTGATACCGGGCGTATCTTTCACAGTACACAACAACTCCGCATTTTTAAAATCCTTATCACAAGCCGCCTCAAAATGCCCGTCTTTTATCCCTCCCATATAATTCCTGATACGTTCCGAAAGAGGGTATTTCCGATACAATTCAGCAGAATAGCACTTGGAGGTATCTGCAACATAAGGATGTATATCCTTGCCATCAAAATAAAAAGGATTTCCAATAGGGCGATACTGCCCGTTTGCGAATGCCAACAATATATAAACCTGCCTCGAAGCCAAATTCCTGAAAAGCGCTTTTCCACTTTCTACCTTAGTAAAATCTATTCCCCGCCACCCATAAGCACTGAACAACCCCACATAAACATAATTCCCGTCCATCCCTTCTACCGGCAGTTCCAGATTCGAATCAAAATAATTATCCGACACTTTTCTTGCAAACACATCCTTAAAAGCAGCCGGTACGGACCGGTTCCGCATAAAATCGCCATCCATGTCCCATTGTCTGCCAAAACACCGGCGGTAAACCACGCTCGGGCGCCGACTGTCAATATAGAAACTTCCCCGTTCCGGCTTCCGGGAAGGGAAAGTAAAAGGAAGGCAGACACCCGTTACATCCCTCACCACATTCCACACATGCCCTTTCCGTGTTTCCGCATTGAAAGTATAGAAATCATAGGCTACCGGGACGCCGATGGCCCGCATCACATAAATCATAAAATCACAAGCATCCTGACACTTGCCGATACGATTATGCAGCAGGTACTCTCCTCCCAAATGCGGATAGTTAAAGACCCATGTAAACCGGTAAGGGTCTTCCTTCTGCAAATACTCCCAAACTACGCTAATCGCCTCCACTACATCGATACCCGTATAAACCTCGTCCAGCAAAAAGGAATAACGGTCATGGTATATCTGCCGCCAGTTGTCCGGAGTCTCATTTCCGATACGATAGGGAAGCAGCCATTCACAGAAATCTGCAAAAGAAAGGGAAGCATTCCACGGACGCTTTTTCCAACCATCAAAAGCCAAATCAATGTTATTTATCAAGAATTCAGCCCTTATATTCAGTACATCCGGTTTTCTCTGCAATCCGGAAGGGGTATAATAATCCCAATCCGGTACGGCAGTATCCTTCAGCATCACCCCATAAGCATCTGCCGAAGCCAGCACTGTTTTCAAAGAATCCAGTTCTTCACCTTCAAGGGCATAGTGATAAGGCATATTTTCTATCAAGAAACAAGCGGCTTTATATTTTTCAGGCTCATCTTTATAATATTCCAGTACCTTTTCCAGTTCGCCTTTGTTGGTTGCAGCACACTCCAGTGCGTACTCCAATCTGCCGGAAGCATTGCAAGCCTCCAATATCCCGGCAATCAATAATATCCAGAGCAATTTAAACAGAACTTTCATCTTAGTCTATTCTTTTAAAGATACGTTTCCATCTCATTTTTCCAGTATTCGGGCTGACGGACTTCCATACCAGCCATGCCCTTCCCACTATAAATGGTTCCGGCAGTAATCCCCAGTAGCGGGAATCTTTTGAATTCACCATCTTGTCACCCGAAACGAAATAATAGTTCTCACAGAAGCGGTAATTGTGTATCACACTGTCCCCCAGCAGAACCGAATCTCCATGCAATGTCAGTTTCTTTTTCTGTTCCCACTCTATCACGTTCCGATACAGCAACCGTGTTTCCGGATTCATTCCTACCACGCTGCCTTTGGCCGGTATATAAAGAGGCCCAAACTCGCTGATAGTCCACCCATTACAGCCACCATCGGGAAAGCTCTTAAGAACAAGGCCCCGCTCCTCCGTCATTCCCGAAGATATCAATTCATCCAATTCCTCCTGCGCCTGCACATTTCCTGCGATACCATCAAATCCGGACACACGATAATGCGTATTCCTTATCTCCAACGTATCCCCCGGCATGGCGATACAGCGCTTCACGTAATACAACATCACGTCCAGCGCAATGCTGTCCCACCTGCCCGGATAAGGAAAATTGAACACCAACACATCATTCCGCTGATAATTTCTCCATCCGGACATACGTTGTATCTTCACCTCCTTTTTCTCCACGGCATCAAGCACATTGAATAGGCGTGCTCCACCCGAACATTTATCCACCAGAATACAATCACCCGCCAGCAACGACGGTTCCATCGAGTCCGACGGTATCTTGAAGGAGGTCACCACAAACACCTGCAATACTATCAGTATCACAACAAGCAGGCACAGACAGAATAATACGTTTGTTATTCCATTCAACCATTTTTTCAATTGCAGCCGCTCCTTCATCCCATCAATCAGTTATTTTGCATCCCCACTAATCTTCAAAACCAACGGAGAATTTTCTGTATTGCAATATACCGTTATCGTCTTGTCGAAGTGCTCCGGATGTTCGGCTTTATAAACCACTTCCAAAGCTATTTCCTTACCCGGTAATGCCGGTTCCTTTGAATAAGCTACGGTAGTACAACCACAAGAAGTGGCAACATCTTGTATAACCAATGGTTTGTCACCCACATTCTTCAATATAAAAGTTGCTTTTTGTTCCTCCTGCCAATCAAAACGACCCAGCGAAACAGATATATTGCTGGCATCCACTTCTGTTTTTATCACTTTACTTTCATCTCTTCGTTCTATCTTCTCACCTTTAATAATCTTCAGATAGAGTTCTTTCACTTTAGGATTATAAATTGGATTACCAATAGCAATAACCCTATTATTTCTATCTAACAAAAAAGTTTGAAAATTCATATTAGAAGGAAATTTATTCAATTTATTAAACTTATTATTTTTATCTATATATACCGAATGATTAAACCGTTCTCTCTTTAACAAAAGCCGTATTTCATTAAGCTTATATGGCTGAAAAACAAACTGAAAATGCACAGTATTCGGAAATATAGAATCAACATTTACTGCAAAATCTTGCCATTGTGATAAACCCAATTTACAACTCATACAACCTATCGAATCTATATAGGTTATTATCTTATACATACATATGGAATCTGCATTCAAAGTATCTCGACCTTGCATAAAAAAATGCATATCATTAGGATACAATATTTCACGTCCTTTCCACTCTTGCATTAACTTTACGAGTATTTCTCGATCCTTATTTCCACAAGAAATAAATAGTATAACTGACAGAGAAATATATAAAATACGATTCATAACTACAAATTCAACGAATATTTAACCAATTCTACTTCCTCTTTATCCATTAAAGCATATATTGTATCATCTGAATCTGATACACAAAAATTCATAATTGGAAAATCTAAGACAAACTTACATATAGGAGTGGCATCCCAAGCTAGCTGATAAATAATTTTTCCATTAAAAGCCTTTACACCAACTTCCTTATAACTATTTCCTGAATACAGTAGATAAACATACTTCTCTGTAGCATAAGCTTTAATAAAAGCCATTTTATTAGCTACACTCATTGGGGCCGACCTAGTTGTACCTGTATCTTCTGTTTTATATTCAGGGTATCCTCCTACAAATTCAAATGATTTATCTATATTATCTTTATTTACAGAATACAATGAAAATATAGGTGCTGACCCTATAGCAAAGACAAATCGATTCAATGATTTATTAGAAGATAACGTTCCTTGATAAGCCATTCCTCTTAAACGATTTTTAACTTCTTTTTCTTGTTTATCACGATAAGGATACTCGTAGTAATACCTACTTCCAATATGCTTACCAGTAAGACTAAACATATTATTTTCATAAAACCCTAATCCTAAATATGTATCATATTGAGTTGGGCATATATTTAAGCTCATCAGACTATCCTGCATCAACACTGGAAATTGAATGTTTCCTTGTTTAATTTGCCGTAGATTCATTTCCACTAGGTTCCGCTTATAAACATCATATACCCCAATTAACGAATCTCCATACAAAGAGCACAAAGAAAAAACCTGAAGGAATTCATTATTACCTTCCCCTCTTTTTCCAAAATGATATACAGAATTATTATCTCTTAAATCTATTAATGTAAATATACTATCATTTATATCATCATAGATAACAACCGATGAATCAGCATAATGAATAATATATGGTCTCCCTAAAATTAATTCATGATTTAAGACATTCGCAGAAGTAATTTTACGCATCTTTGTAAATGAAGCATCAAATTTTCTCATTTTTTCATCATAATTTGTACATGATGAAAATGAAACTACTAAAATTAGAACCAATAAATATTTCATAATAAAGAATAAAAAAATATTAGTATATTAACATATAATCAAGAGAATTCTCTTCTTCGTTGTCTTTTATTTTGAATAACAAAGAAGAGTTCTCCTGAATTACTTTCTGTATTTATCCAATAAAATGAATTACTAGAAATACTGACGATACCCTCTTACAAAAAAGCCATCATAATCTACAAAACATGTACGATCTGTTTGAATACAAAATGGACCTATTATAATCTCTGCACCAGACGCCATAGCATCTACATTCTTTAACAGCAACTCACATATCTGCTCAGTATCTTCTACAGTATGCAATCTTTCTACACTGATTAAAGAAAACAGAACAACAAACAATATTAATATTTTTTTCATATTATCACCTAGTAAAAACTATGCTTTTATTAATATTTTATTCTATCTATTTATTTAATTTCTTTTATTAAACTTTTGATTAAACGTTTTGAGTGTTCTTTTTGGCTTCTTTTAAAATCGTTGTACGCATTATCAAATCTTGCAAATGATGCTGCTTCTACTTTTTTTAAGTAATTTTTATATGCTTCTTTGGTATTTTCATCATTAAATTTGCTTAAGTATGCTTTAGCATCTTCTTCACTTACAAATTTGCATTCTTTTTCACAAGTTAAGCCATAATTTGTAATACATGTTTCATGTGGACATTTTACACTTATAACTCTACCTGTTACTTTTTCTCTTATTCCTAATAGTGGTGTATAATTACATATAACTCTGAATTCTTTTAATTCATCGTTACATAGATTAACTTCAAAATAATTTTTTTTCATAATACTTCTCTCCTTGTGCTAATTATTATATGACATTTTATCTTATTTGTCAATATTAGAGATAATATAGGTATTTGTAGGTGTCATAAAATATGGTTTTGAGTAAACTATATTAGATATCACGTAAAGGAGGTATATATATGTATTATTACGGAGGATATTCTGGAGGTTATGGCAATAGTGGATGTGGTTGCGGAAGTAATATGAGCTATGCCTATCCTTCATACGGCTATGGCTATACAGGTGGTTATGGTTATGGTAGCAGTGCCGCTATTATATTAGTATTATTTATATTACTAGTAATTATAATAGGTTCAAGAGTAACTGCATAATATTTAGGGAAAATACTTCCCTTTTTTTTATTTTTATGTTAAAATATCTTCTGGAAGAAAGGAATGATTGTATGCTTAGAACAAAAGATATACTTGATGAAAAAGATCCACGTGTTAGAGCAGAAAATACAGATGTTGAATTTCCTTTAAGCTTAGAATATAAAAATATTATACCAGAAATGTTAAAACATTTAAGATACTCTCAGATTGAAAAATTATCAAAGAAGTATAACTTAAGACCTGGTATGGGGCTTGCTGCTCCACAATTGGGTATTAATAAAAACTTTTTTGTAGTTTGCTATGAAAGAAAAGAAGGAGTATTTGATGATTATGTGCTTATTAATCCTAAGGTTATTTCTTATTCTGAGGAAATGATTTATGCTGGTGAAGGAGAAGGATGTTTAAGCGTTAATCGTGAAGTTGATGGTATTGTACCAAGACATGCTAGAATTACTGTTGAAGGATATGATTTAGAAGGTAACTTAATTAAATATCGTGTTCGTGAGGATTTGGCTATTGCTTTTCAACATGAACTTGATCATTTAAAGGGAATTTTATTTGTAGATTATATTGATCCTAGTGATCCATATAAAAATGCTGATAATATGCGTGAAATATAAAAAACATGTGATTAACACATGTTTTTTTATTTTAATACTAAGATTAATATGATTATTACTAATAATAGTAATATAGAACCTATAATTATTAAAATTTTATTATTTAGAAAACCATTTTTATTCATACTATTTAGTAAGTTGATTTTAAACATATCTCTTTCTGCATGGGATTTTGATATCATTACTCCTTTGTATGTTTGTAGTTCTTTCTGATGTCCTTCACTTAATATTTCTTCAGGAGTTATGGTATCTAACATTATTATTTTTTGATTTTCATAAAGAGTATAATGTAATACTACATCTCCATGTACTTGTGAGAACATTCTATCAGTAGGAAGCTTAAATTCATATTTAATTATTCCTTCTTTACTATTTTTGGATACAATCACTCCCTGCATATTACCATCACGTAATTTTGGTACACAATCAAATATTAATTTTTTGTAAGCTAGCATATTATATTTTTTTAAGGCCCTTGTTTTTTTGTTAAATTCATTTTCATTTAAGTATTCTACTACATATGTATGCATTTTATCACCTATATACATTTTACTACATATTTGTTTTTTTTTAAATACTTTTTGATAAAATATTTGAAAAACGAAGAAAAATTAAATCTTCTTCGTTTTGATAAGCATTTTACTTTTACTTTTATTTAGTATTTGCCCAGCTTCTTTAATTCCTATTATTTTTTCATCTGAATTGTCTTGATGTTTCATTTTTTCTTCTTTATATCTTGAATATACCACTACATTTACAGCTGTATTAATGGTTGGATTACTTTTATAATATTCTTTTTCTTCATCATTCATTTTTTCTATGAATGATGTTGATTTTAGGCTATCTACTAAATATGGTTTTACTTTATTATATTTTATTACTTTATTGGCTGCTACGAATATATTGATTACTGGTAATAATAATAATAATTTTTTATAATTTGTTTTCTTTTTATTTGGTTTTATTTCATTAGTTATGTTTTTAATATTTATTTTATATCCTTTATCTGATACGTCTTTATACATTCTAAAATAATTATATTTTACTATCATTATACTTGCTATACTTGTTACTACATAAGCTCCTAATATTAACATAAGTTTCCTTCCTTTCAGAGCTGCTATTATATCATTACTAGACTTTATTGTCAAATATTATTTGCTATTTATTTAAAGTGCTATTTCCTGTTTTATAGTCTATAGTTATGCCATCTTGAATATTGTAAACAAAGACATTGAATTTTATTCCTTTTCCGTTATCTTCTATTGAGTATGCTTCCATTTCTACTCCTGTTGCTAATAAGTTGTTACCTTCAAATACGGGAGTTACTCGATATAAAACATGATTATTTGTTTCTTTTATATATTTGGCTACTTTATTTTCGAACTCTAACATACCTATTGTATTCATGCTTCTGGTGCAAGTAATTAAATTTTTTTCATTAGCGTTTTCTCCTGTTAGTTGATACCCTATTAAATGGCATCTATTATATAGATATTTACCTTCTACTATATCATACTTTACTGTATGCCAACCACTAGGCTTTATTCCTCCTATACTACCTCTTTTTTCTGTTGGCATCATACTTTTATCAATATTGGCATAAGCTGTTGTACATCTTCCTAGGTTATCTAATTCACCATATTTTTCAAAAGTAGTTGTATTTTTTTCTTCTTCTTTGAAATATGGTTCATTATCGTTAATTATAACATATGATTTATTACTATATTCTGGTATTTCTTCTAAAGATGATATTGTTGTCTTAGAAGTAGCTGTAGTATTACCTATGATATTGTTTATATCTATATTATAATATTCTATTATGAATATTATTAGTATTGGTAGTAATGCTATACTATATTTTTTTAATTTATTTTTTTTCATATTTATACCTCTTGTAGTAATATTCTACTACTATTACATTATAACATAAATATTATGCTTTATGTTATTTATTTAAAAAAATCAACTAGAAATAGTTGATCTTTTAAGTTATACTCAAAATAATTTGAGTTTTTGTTAAATATGGTGCTGAATGTAAGAATTGAACTTACCCCTGAAGCTTACCATGCTTCTGTACTACCACTATACTAAATCAGCGAAAATTAATATTATTTGAATAATATTAATTTTGCAAATATGATTAATGCAAGTATTACTCTATAGAAAGCAAAGACTGAAAAATCATGCTTTTTGATATAGTTTAATAGGAATTTTATTGTTAAAATACCCATTGCGAATGATGTTATTATTCCTACTATTACTTCTTTAGTAAATACTAGGTCACCAACTTTTAATACTGTGGCACCACATATTACTGGTACTGATAATAGGAAAGTAAATTTTGTTATTGCTTCTTTTGATATTCCTTGTAATCTTCCTGCTAGAATTGTAGTACCACTTCTTGAAAAACCTGGTATTACTGCAAAAGCTTGAGAAATTCCTATTATTATTGCTTGCTTTAATGTTATATTTTCAAATTTTGTTTCTTTCTTATAATGCTTACTAGCCCATTTGTCTCCAACATATATTAGAACACCCATTACAGCTAGTGATAAAGCTATTAACCATATTTTGTTTCTTATTACATTTTCTATTATGTCATCTAGTAATAGTCCTACTAAAGCGGCAGGTATTGTTGCTACTACTAAATACCAAAACATTTTTCCGTTTGTTGTCTTCTTCTTTGTTTTTATATCTTTGATGGCTCCAATAAATAAGTCCCACCAATCTTTAAAGAAGAATACTAGTACTGCCATCATTGTACCAAAATGTAGTGCTACATCAAAAGCTAATGATGATTCTTCCCAACCAAATAGGTATGGGAATAGTATTAAATGAGCTGATGATGAGATTGGTAAAAATTCGGCTATCCCCTGAATAATTCCTAATATTATTGCTCTAAATACAGTCAAAATTATTCACCTTCTAATTATTTTCTTTTAATACTTCTACTGCTTTTTCCATGGCCATATTGTATTTTAATGCTTCTTTTGAACCGAATTCTTTCATTATTTCTTCTTCAGTTACATTATAGTTTTTGGCTATTTTTGCTATTTCTTTATCAACATCTTTATCTTTAATTTCTATTTTTTCTTCTTTGATTATTGCTTCTAATAAATAACGATATTTTAATCTTGTTTCAGCTTCTTTTTTGATATCTTTCATGATATCTTCTTTTTTTACACCAGCATAAGCGTAGTATAATTCTTCATTTACGCCTTGCATTTCTAATTTTTTTACGAAGTCTTTATACATTTTATCTGCTTCTGCATCGATTATTTCTTCTGGAATTTCAATAGTCATATTTGATGATGCTTTAGCTAATAAATCTTCAACAAATTTGTTTTCTGTGTCATGTTCTTTTTGAGTCTTTATTTCTTCTTCGACAACTTTATTTAATTCTTCTTTATTTGTTACGCCTTCCATGTCTAAGTCTTTAAAGAATTCTTCATCTAAATCAGGAATTACTCTTTTTTTAATGTCATGTACTGTTACGTTGAAGACTACTTCTTTTCCTGCTAAATCCTTAGCCATATAATCTTCTGGGAAAGTTAGTTTTATATCTTTACTTTCTTCTTTTTTCATTCCTACTACGCCTTCTTCAAAGCCTGGTATAAATGAATGACTGCCTATTTCTAATGAATATCCTTCAGCTGATCCGCCTTCGAATTCTTCATTATCTTTAAATCCTTTGAAATCGATAATAGCAGTATCACCTTCTTCTACTGCACCATCTTTTGATACTAGTTCAGCAAATCTATCTAGGATATGTCCTACTTCGTGTTCAATTTCTTCTTTTGTTACTTCTACTTTATCTTTTTTTACTTTTAATTCTTTATATTTTCCTAATTTTACTTCTGGATCTGTAATTATTGTTATATTTACTTCAAAGCCATCATCATCAGCAGATACTATCTCTAGTTTTGGTTCTACTGCTGGTATTAGTTTTTCAGTAACTATTATTTCTCCATATTTAGCATCGATTAAGTCTTCCATTGCACTTCTTACGATATCTCCTGTACCATATTTCTTTTCAAAAACATTTCTTGGTACTTTTCCTTGTCTGAATCCATCTACTTTGGCATTCTTTGATACTTTTGCAAATGCTTTGTCTTTTGCTTTGCTCCATTCTTCTCCACTTACTTTATAGTTTATTTGTTTTTTCATATTTTTTACCTCCCTAACAAATTTCTACTATTTCTACTTCATATTCACCATTAGGAGAGGCTACTTTTTTTACTTCTCCTACTTTTGCGTTCATTATTGCTTTAGCTATTGGACTTTCGTTTGATATTTTATTGTTTGATGGATCTGCTTCTTTTGATCCTACAATACGATATTCTTCTATTTCGTCATCATCTACATATTTTATTTTTACTGTAGTTCCTAATCCATTTATTTTTGTTCCATCTTCAATAGTAACTATATTTTTAGTTTTTAATATTGATTCTTTAACTGTTTTTACATCAAATGGTTTCAAAAACCTAGCATTTATAACATCTGCTTCTATATTACATTTCTTTAATTCATGTGCAATTTCTACTGCCCTTTCTACCATTTTTCCAATTGCAACAATTGTTAAGTCTGCTCCTTTTTCCAGTATTTGTGCTTTTCCAAATTTAATTTTTTCATGGCTATTTATTTTTGTTTTTCCTTCTCCACCTCTTGGATATCTTATTATTACTGGCTTATTTAGGGTTACCGCAAATTCTAACATATCTTCCAATTCTTTAAAATCCATTGGTGCCATAATCGTTAAATTGGGAACTAATCTAAAAAATGCTAAATCTAATGTTCCTTGATGTGTTTCTCCATCTTGCCCTACTAGTCCTGCTCTATCAACACACATAATTACTGGTAAATTTTGAATTGCCACATCATGTATTACTTGATCATATGCCCTTTGATAAAATGATGAATAAATTGGAACAACTGGTATTATACCTTCTTTTGCCATTCCTGCTGCAAGTGTTATTGCATGTTGTTCTGCAATTCCTATATCAAAAAATCTATTTGGAAATTCTTTTGCAAATATACTTGTTTTTGTTGCTCCTGCTAAGTCTGCATCTAATACAACTATATTTTTATTTTTTCTTCCAAGTTCTAGTAATGCCTCTCCATAACTTTGCCTTGTTGCTTTTTTATTATTAATATCCATCTTTTCTCCTTTTTGTCAAAAAGGAACGTTCCTATTGACAACTTCCTATAATACCAGCATCATTTCCAAGTGCAGCTGGAACTATTATTAATTCTTTTCTTTCATTAAATAAATATTTTTTTTCTTGCATATTGTTCTTTAGTTTTTCTAATAAAACATCTGCAAAAAATACAAAACTTCCACCTATTCCAACTACTTCTGGTTCAAATATATTTATTAAATTACTTATTCCTATACTTAAATATTCGATATATTCATCAACTATTTTTTTTATTTTTTCATCTTCACCATTTTTTCTTATCATATCTAATAATTCT
>ENA-OOXT01001766-OOXT01001766.1-human-gut-metagenome-genome-assembly--contig:-NODE-1766-length-13209-cov-2.885738_pt1 | contig 13209 bp, 9 predicted proteins | sample MGYA00241590_ERZ501349 | MGnify/ENA primary metagenome ERZ501349 (study PRJEB25962, sample SAMEA2042838) | human gut metagenome | biome: human gut; feature: human-associated habitat; material: faeces...
GGACTTTCCGGGCCTACATTTTCACGGGATGGACACTGCCGAAAACGGCATCTGTTTTAATGTACGCCAGCCAGTTCCTTTACGGGGCGGCCGGTACGGGTCATTTCGATCTTGCGGGATTTATCGTAGCAGTAGCGGATGATGGCCTGCCGCCGCACGATGCCGATAAAGATGCCCCGGTCGTCCACCACGGGCACAAAGTTCTGGTTCATGGCCGCTTCGATCAGCTGGTCCATGCTGGTGGTGACAGTCACGGCCTTGTAATCCCGCTTGTGGGCAAAGCTCGAGATGGGCACATCCTCGGCGGCTTCAATGTCCAGCCCGTGCTGCTGTTTCAGCCCCCAGAGAATATCCCCCTCGGTCAGGGTGCCCACATACTCGCCCTTGCGGTTGAGCACCGGGATGGATGCGTAGCGGTTGTTCTCCCATTTTTCCAGCGTCTGCCGCAGGGTGAAGTCATCGTAGACATACATCAGGTCCTGCTTGGGGGAAAGGAAAAACAAAATGTTCATCAAACAGCTCTCCAATCGTTATCCTATCGTAAACAGTGGTTCTGCCGTAAGGGCGCAGCTCCCGTTTCTCTGCTTTGATTTTAGCACTTTTCCACAGGCGGATAAAGTCAAAAATCATACTTTTTAGAATTTATTCACAGTCGCGCCCGGCCTTTTTGCAAAACATGCAGGAAAACCGTGCACAAGGCAGGGTTTTGTGGTATAATAGAAACACGAATCGGCTCACATTGCCCGCCCTTTGGAAATTGTGCTGTACACAGGGCGTGGGAAGTTGTATAATAGGGATACCGATTCCTTTCCCGGTATGCGGCGGGTTTGCCGCGGCAAGCCGGGCCACCCCAACAAGATTTCAAATAAAGGAGCAGAGCGACTATGATCACTTCCCGTTTCCCGCTGGGAGATGTCAGCTTTTCCGCCGAGTACTTCTCTACGCTGGTAGGCGAAGCAACCAAACAATGCTACGGCGTGGCCGCAATGACCCCCCGCGACCTGACCGACGTGGTCAAGAGCGTGGTGCGCGGCAACGATTACTCTGAAAAGGGCGTTCGTGTCACACAGGAAGAGGGCCGTCTCGTGATCGAGCTGCACATTGCCGTCAGCTATGGGCTCAACATCTCCACCGCCGCGCGCAGCATCTCGCACCGCGTCAAGGACGAAGTGGAGCAGGCCACCGGCCTGAAGGTTGCCCGCGTGATTGTGTCGGTGGACGACGTGATCGCCTGATGGAACTTTTTATTAAGGAGTAAGGACAATGATTTCTGGTAAGATCCTGCGCGACGCCATCATTTCCGGCGCCAACAACATCAACAACCAGCGCTCCCGCGTGGACGAGCTGAACGTTTTCCCCGTGCCCGATGGCGACACCGGCACCAACATGGGCATGACGGTGGGGGCCTCCGTGGCAGAGCTGAACGCGCTGGACGACGGCTGCACCGTGGGTGAGGCCGCCAAGACCGCTGCCTCCGCCATGCTGCGCGGTGCGCGCGGCAACTCCGGCGTGATCACCAGCCTGCTGTTCCGCGGCTTCTCCAAGGCGCTGGAAGGCAAAAAGGAGGCCGACACCGCCGACATCATCGCCGCCCTGAAAAAGGGCGTGGAGGGTGCCTATAAGGCTGTGATGAAGCCCACCGAGGGCACCATCCTGACCGTTGCCCGGGTGGCCAGCGAGGAAGCTGCCGCCTGCGGTGCCCAGGAGATCCCCGCCCTGTGGGACGTGGTGATGACCGCAGGACAGAAGGCGCTGGAGGATACCCCCAACCTGCTGCCCGTGCTGAAAAAGGCCGGCGTTGTGGACGCAGGCGGCCAGGGCATTATGATCATCTTTGAGGGCATGGGCAAGGTGTTCCACGGCGAACCCATGGTGGCCGGCGGCGAGGGTGCCCCCAACAAGGCCAAGCTCTCCACCGAGAACGCAGGCAAGGGCGTGTTCACCGACGACCTGATGAAGGTGGAGGACATCAAGAACGGCTACTGCACCCAGTTCCTCATCAACAAGTACGAGGGCGCAAGCGCCGCAAAGATGCGCGCCTTTGCTGAATCCAACGGCGACAGCGTGGTCTGCATCGAGGATGACGATGTCATCAACCTGCATGTTCACACCGCTGACCCCGGCAAGATCCTGAGCGAGGCCATCAAGTACGGCTACCTGACCAACTTCAAGATCGAGAACATGCACGAGCAGTTCCTGGCCCGCCAGAAGCAGGGCAAGAGCCTGGAAAAGCAGGCCACCGCTGAAAAGGCTCCCGCACAGGCCAGCGAGTTCGTTTACGCCGCAGTGGACCCCAGCCGTGACTACGGCTTTGTGGCCGTTGCCGCCGGTGAGGGCCTGAAGGCCGTGTTCACCGACCTGGCTGCGGACGCTGTCGTCTCCGGCGGCCAGACCATGAACCCCGCCACCGAGGACATCCTTGCCGCCATCCAGAGCGTGCCCGCCAAGACCGTGTTCGTGCTGCCCAACAACAAGAACATCATCATGGCAGCGGAGCAGGCCCAGAAGCTGGCTGACCGTCAGGTGATCGTTCTGCCCACCCGCACCGTGCCCATGGGCATCACCGCGCTGCTCAACTTCGATCCCTCCGCCAACGCTGAGACCAACACCATCAACATGATGGCTGCCGCCGACAAGGTCAGCACCGGCCTCATCACCTACGCTGCCCGCGACAGCGAGTTTGACGGCAAGCGGATCCGGAAGGGCGAGATCATGGCTCTGGAGAACGGCAAGATCGTTGCCACCTCCACCGACCTGACCAAGGCCACCTACCGCCTGGCCCGCAGCATGTGCAAGAAGGACTCCAGCTTTGTCACCATCATCTCCGGCTGTGATGTCTCCGACGAGGAGGCCGAGAAGCTGACCGAGATCGTCAAGGCAAAGTGCCCCAACCACGTTGAGGTCAGCCACATCCGCGGCGGCCAGCCCGTATACTATTATATGATCAGCGTGGAGTAAAATTGCACTCCGGCTGAAACAAAACCGCAAAACAACCCCCCTGTGCCATGGTCTGGTACAGGGGGTTTGTTGATTGCACATTGTCGGTTTCTATGCTATACTGTAGCTAATGCTGGAAACAGCAGGAGAAAAGCGCTGTCTGCAATGCAGGTGGTCAACTTCGCGCTCCCGAATGCCTATTTTCCGGAAGGAAGCCAGGCGGATGGGAACGGAACTTTTTTGAATTGGATCCTTTCCCGGAGCCGCCTGTCGGCGAAGGGAGGGATGTCGGATGACTCTGACAGAAGTTTGCGCGGTACTGACGGTAGCAATTGCTCTTTTGAGCCTGCTCGTTTCAGTTGCGAAAGCGGCATTTGATGCTGGCTGGAAAATTTCTCACGAGAAGAACGATAAAAGCAAAAAAGATTGACCGCCCCCAGTCTCACAAACTCGGCGGTCAATCTTTTTGACTTAAAAGGGAACGTGGAGCTGGCCATATTGCGGTCAGCGCTCTTTCTGTTCATAGTATAGTTGATTTGCGATGTTTTGTCAAGTTCACGCTGGGGGCCGCAGTCCGGACGGAGCGGTTCACCCTCCCAGGTCCTCCAGCACCTCCTGCAGGGCGGCATCCCCCGTCACTGTCATGCCCTGCTTGACACGCAGTGCGTCATTCTCTGGCAGGAGGTTGACGTAAATATCCGTCTGCCGGGCAAGACGGGTGGGGGAGCCGTCCGGCCCGCAGGTGTAGACGGCCACCATGCCGCCCTCGTCCCGGAGCAGGTATTGGGTGGGCTGGCCGGTGTCGGGCAGAGTCTGGGCCGCAAGGCTCGGCTCGGAGGGCACCGGCGTTTCGGCGGCGCTGTCCGCTCCCGGTGCAGGGGAGGGAAGCGCCAGCCGGGGCAGGGCCATCCAGAACAGGCTGAAGGCGATGGCAAAGGCGCACAGGGCGTAAAACAGGCAGAGAACTACTTTCCGCATGGAGAAAATCACTCCTTTCCAGTTGGTCTTTCCAGCGGTAGTATGCGCAAAAATGCCGCCCCTGAGACAGAAGTGCACAATTTTCACACCGGAATGCTGTACTTTACGGGGGGAAGTGTGCTATACTAGCAGTATCTGATTAGAAATAGGGTTCAGCCCCGACAGCGGGCTCGCCCTCTCCGTCAATGCTGGCGCATTGCCACCTCTCCCAAAGGGAGAGGCCTTGGCAGCACCCGGCAAAGTTTCCGATTTCGTCAGAAGCTCCCACTTTGGGGGAGCTGTCGAGCGAAGCGAGACTGAGAGGGTGAGGATGGAAGAGAGGATGAACTTGTCAGGAATAACCGTTTAAGCAGGTAGGAGGCGATCCTTATCTCAAACGAATCGAGAAAGATCCACCGCGGCGCTGCACGCACGGACGTGCAGCCCACGGGGGGACGTAAAGTGAATGTGAGCAACAGCCGCAGGGAAGAGCCGCCCAAGCGCGGGCATGCCCCCAGGGAGCCAAAGGAACCCCGGGAAAAGGCGAAGCACCCCATCCTCAGGGCGCTGGGCCGCACGCTGGCCACCCTCATCTGCTTGGGCATCATGGTGTGCAGCCTGGCGGCAGTGGCGGCGGTGTACTACGCCGTGCAGGCCACGGCCAACGACGGCAACCTGCTGGACCTGGACAACATCGAGCTGAGCCAGTCCAGCACCGTGGTGGCCACCGACCCCGACACCGGAGCGCAGGTGGAGTATGCCACCCTGCGCTCCTCCAACAGCCACCGGGTCTGGGCAGACCTGGAACAGATCCCCACCAACCTGCAGTATGCGTTCATCTGCACCGAGGACAAGGATTTCTACAACGAGCCGGGCGTGAACTTCAAGCGCACCATCGGTGCCATGATCAACGAGTATCTGCTGCCCATTTACAGCTCCAAGCAGGGCGCTTCCACGCTGGAGCAGCAGCTCATCAAGAACCTGACCAGCGACAAGAGCGCCAGCGGCGTGGAGGGTGCACTGCGCAAGCTGCGCGAGATCTACCGCGCCCTCTGCCTGAGCCGCGCTTACTCCAAGGAGACCATTCTGGAGGCCTACCTGAACACCATCAGCTTCACCGGCACCATTCAGGGCGTTCAGACAGCGGCCAACGAGTATTTCAACAAGGACGTGAGCCAGCTCACCCTCTGGGAGTGCGCTACCATCGCGTCCATCACCAAGAACCCCACCAACTACAACCCATACACCAACCCCGAGAACCTGATCCACCGCCGCAACTTCATCATGTATAATATGTGGCAGCAGGGCATCATCTCGGAGGAGGATTACCGCAACGGTGCGGCCCAGCCCCTTGTGCTGGCCGAGGAGGACACCAACAAGAAGGCCTCCTCCGTGACCAGCTACTTCACCGATGCCCTCTTCACCGAGGTGGTCCACGACATCATGGACAAGGAGGGCGTGGACGAATCCACGGCCCAGTCCATGCTCTACACCGGCGGCTATACCATCGAGGCCACCGTCAACCCCAAGATGCAGACGGCCATGGAGAACCTGATGCTCAACGAGGGCGACGCTTACTTCCCGGCCGGCTGGCATGAGGAAGAGGCGACCAGCATCTCGGACGATGACGTGCAGGTGATGAACGCCGATGGCACCCCCAAGACCCGCACCGGCGACGACGGCACCGTGTACTACTACCGCAATGTCCGCACCCAGGCGGCCATGGTCACGCTGGACTATGACGGCAACGTGCTGGCCATGGTGGGCGGTCTGGGCGAAAAGACCAAGAGCCTTTCCCTGAACCGTGCTTACAGTGTGACCCGGCAGACCGGCTCCACCATCAAGCCCATCGGCGCGTATGCGCTGGGCGTGGAGTACGGGCTGGTGAACTGGTCCACCATGCTCAACAACTCGCCCCTGTACCAGAAGCAGGACATGGTCATCCGGGATGAGGACTACTGCCGCAAAAACGGCCTGATGGGCCTTTCCGACAGTCAGCTCAAGGCCTACCCCAACGCATGGCGCAGCTGGCCCCGCAACTACGGCGGCAACTATGGCGACGGCAGCGACCTGCCCCTGTGGAACGGTCTGGCCCGCTCCCTGAACACCATCGCCATCCGGGTGGGCGACCTGGTGGGCGCAAGCAACATCTTCAACTTTGTCTACAACACCCTGCAGCTGACCACCCTGGACCCCGCCAACGATGTGGGCCTTGCCCAGATGGTCATGGGCAGCCAGACCCACGGCGTGACCCCCACGGCGCTGGCCGCTGCCTTCCAGATCTTCTATGACGGCGAGTACACCACCCCGCACCTGTACACCCGTGTGCTGGACCGGGACGGCAACATCTACCTGGAGAACAACGCCACCAGCTATCAGGCCCTGACCCCGCAGACAGCCTATATTATGAACCGTCTGCTCAAGAACGTGCTCTACTCCAACGTGGGCACCGCCAGCGGCCGCTACCCCAACTCCAACGGCATGGAGTCCTTTGGTAAGACCGGTACCGCCAGCGACGAAAAGGATCTGTGGTTCGTGGGCGGCACGCCCTACTACGTCACCGCTGTCTGGTGGGGCTACGATGCGCCTTACGATATGACCAACACCCTGGGCAAGAATCAGGCCAAGACCCGCACCTGTGTCACGGCGTGGAAGGCCTATATGGAGCAGGTGCAGGCAAACCTGCCCTATAAGGCATTCCCCACCAGCGACGGCGTGGTGGAGCGCGCCTACTGCACCCAGAGCGGCCTGCTGGCCGGGGCCAACTGCCCCAGCCGCGCCACCGGCTATTACCGTGCCGATGACCTGCCCGATACCTGCAACTACTCCCACAGCAGCGGCGTGGCCGCAGCGCAGAGCGCGGACACCGCCCCCGTTGTGGGTCAGGATACCACCGGGCTGGATACGGATTGACGGAGAGGGCGCAAGGCCAACCTCTGTTAAAAGTCACACTTTCTCAATTCCGGTGCGACAGCTTGCCACTTCACGCTCCAAAACTGGATAATCTGACAAAAAAGCATCCGGTCTCTTGCAATGCAGGGGACCGGATGCTATTATATTCCCTGTAAGAACACTTGTGTTTGTGAGGTGAACAAGTTGGAACGCCGTTTTTATCTGGTGGACGCGGAGGTCCTGCCCGAGGTCTTCCTGAAAGTGGTCAAGGCCAAGGAGCTTCTGGCAAGCGGGGAAGTGCGCAGCATCTCGGCTGCCACCCGCAGTGTGGATCTTTCCCGCAGTGCTTTTTATAAATATAAGGACTGCATCTTTGATTCCGAAAATGGCCGCGAGGTCGTGACCGTAATGGCAACGCTCCGGGATGAAACAGGCGCGCTGCAAAGCCTGCTGGCGGGCATCAGTGCAGCCGGGGCAAGCATCGTCACCATCAACCAGTCCACGCCGGAAAACGGTGCCGCGCTGGTTGCCGTTACCATCCGCACCGATACCATGCAGATGACCCCTGAGGAGCTGACGGAGCGGTTGAGCCGCCAGCGCATGGTGGTGGGTGTGCACTGCGGGTATAACCTGTAAGGGCACCAAAACAGTCAGGAAATAGGAACGAGGGTTGAACTATGGCAAAGATCGCGATTTTAGGCTTTGGCACGGTGGGCAGCGGCGTGTACGAGGTGCTGTGCCGCAATGCCGCCGGTGTTTCCCGCCGGGCCGGTGAGCCGGTGGAGGTCAAGTACATCCTTGACCCCAAGGATTTCTCCGCTCATCCGGCAGCAAACCTCTTCATCAAGAACTTCGATACCATTCTGGAAGACCCGGAGATCCGGGTGGTGGTGGAGACCATTGGCGGCACCCGCTTTGCATACCCCTATGTCAAGGCCTGCCTCGAGAGCGGCCGCAGTGTGTGCACCTCCAACAAGGAGATGGTGGCCACCTACGGCGCGGAGCTGCTGGCGCTGGCCAAGGCCCACAACTGTGCCTTCCTGTTCGAGGCCTCCGTGGGCGGCGGCACCCCCATCATCACCCCCATGCACCAGTGCCTGGCTGCCAACGTCATCACCGAGGTGGAGGGCATCGTGAACGGCACCACCAACTTCATGCTGACCAAGATGGTGCGGGAGAACCTGGGCTTTGACGAGGCCCTGAAGATCGCGCAGGAGCTGGGCTACGCCGAGACCAAAGACCCCGGCGACGATGTGGACGGCCGGGATGCCTGCCGCAAGATCGCCATCCTGTCCTCGCTGGTCTGCGGCCACCAGATCTACCCCCAGAACATCCCCACCCGGGGCATCCGGGACATCACCGTGGCCGATGTGGCTGCGGCGGAGCGGCTGAACTGCGTCATCAAGCTCATTGCGTGGATGAAGCGGGGCGACGACGGCAGCGTGGCCGCCGGTGTGGAGCCCTGCCTGGTGCCCAAGAGCCACCAGCTGGCCGGTGTGGACGATGTGTTCAACGCCGTGCTGGTCAAGGGCGATATGCTGGGCGACGTGGTGTTCTACGGCAAGGGCGCGGGCAAGCTGCCCACCGCCAGCGCCGTGGTGGCCGATGTGGTGGATGCCCTCAAGAATGGCTCCAAGGTCCACGACAGCCTGTTCTGGCAGCCTGCGGAGCCGGTGGAGGGGATGCTCACCGACCTGGCTCCCGCCGCATATTATGTGCGTGCAGCGGGCGTTGCTCCCGCCGTGGTGGAAGCCATCTACGGCTACGGCAAGGTGGTGGATGAGCGGTACGAGGGCTGCGCTTACTTTGTGGAGCGCGCCGATGAGCGTGCGCTGGCAGAAGCCGCGCGCAAGGTGGAGGCCGTGGGCGGCAGCGTGAAGCTGGTGCTGAAAAAGCTGCCCGAGGAAGCATGAGAAAAGGGGACGGACGATGAAGATCAAAGTTTCTGTTCCGGCCACCAGCGCCAACGTAGGCTCCGGCTTCGACGCGCTGGGTCTGGCCGTGACCCTGTACAACACCGTGACCTTTGAGGAGAGCGATAAGCTGGACATCTCTGCGGCGGACGGCACCCGCATCCCCCGCAACGAGAGCAATCTGGTGTACCGCTCGGCCAAGGGCCTGTTCGACAAGGTGGGCAAGAAGATCCCGCCCCTGAAGATCGTGCAGACCAACCCCATCCCGATGGCCCGGGGCCTGGGTTCCTCCTCGGCCTGCATCATCGCGGGCCTGCTGGGCGCGAACCGGATGCTGGGCGATGTGCTCAACACCCAGGAGCTGCTGACGCTGGCCACGGCCATTGAGGGCCACCCCGACAATGTGGCCCCGGCCCTGCTGGGCGGTTTGACCAGCAGCGTCTTTGAGGACGGCGTGGTCTACTCCGTCAAACGGGATGTGGACCAGAGCCTCTGCTTTGCGGCCATCGTGCCGGACTACAAGCTGCTGACGGAGGCCGCCCGCGCGGCCCTGCCCAAGCAGGTGGCCCACAAGGATGCCGTGTATAACCTGTCCCGGGCCGCGCTGGTGCCTGCCGCCTTCTGTGAGGGCCGGCATGACCTGCTGGGCATTGCCACCGAGGATAAGCTCCACCAGCCCTACCGGATGCCCCTGATGCCCGGTTCCCGGGAGGTGTTCGCGCTGGCAAAGCAGTGCGGGGCAAAGGCCGTGTATGTATCGGGTGCCGGTTCCACCGTGATGGCGGTGGCCGAGCGCGCGGAGGCTGAGCGCTTTTATGCCGGGCTGCGTGCCGGGCTGGAAACGCTGGAAGGCCTGGACGGATGTGAAGCATTTACACTGTTAGAGCTGGATGCAGATAATACCGGCGCAACTGTGGAATGATATAAATTGGGAGTAACTAGAGGAGAGTGACAAACTATGGCGTTGATCGTACAGAAGTTCGGCGGTTCTTCGGTGAAGGACCGGAACCGTATCTTCAACGTGGCCCGCATCGTGGCCAACACCCACAAGGCGGGCAATGACGTGGTGGTGGTGGTGTCCGCACAGGGCGACACCACCGACGACCTGATCGCAAAGGCTGCTGAGATCACCCACAACCCTTCGGCCCGTGAGATGGATATGCTGCTGGCCGCCGGTGAGGAGATCAGCATCGCGCTGCTGGCCATGGCTCTGAACGAGCTGGGCTGCCATGCCACCAGCCTGACGGGCTGGCAGGCGGGCTTCCGCACCGACCGTGCCTACACCAAGGCACGCATCACCCGCATGGAGACCGAGCGCATTTCCTCCGAGCTGGAGCGCAACCGCGTGGTGGTCGTGGCAGGCTTCCAGGGCCTGAACAAGCTGGATGATATCACCACCCTGGGCCGCGGCGGCTCTGATACCAGCGCCGTGGCCATTGCAGCGGCCCTGCACGCAGACCGCTGCCAGATCTACACCGATGTGGAAGGCGTTTACACCGCAGACCCCCGCAAGGTGCGCAACACCCGCAAGCTGGAAGAGATCACCTTTGACGAGATGCTGGAGCTGGCCTCTCTGGGTGCGCAGGTGCTGAACAATCGCAGCGTGGAGCTGGCAAAGAAGTATAATGTGGAGCTGGAAGTGCTGTCCAGCCTGAATCCCGTGCCCGGTACGGTGGTCAAGGAGGTTACAAAAGACATGGAAGGTATGCTGATCAAGGGTGTTGCAAAGGACACCGATGTTGCCGTTATCACGATCCTGAACGTTCCCGATGAGCCGGGCACCAGCTTCAAGATCTTTGGCCTGCTGGCCCAGAAGAACATCAATGTGGATATCATCCTGCAGTCCACCGGCCGCGACGGCAAGAAGGATATCTCCTTCACCTGCGCCGAGGGCGAGGCTGAGACCGCCATGCGCGTGCTCAAGGAGAGCGGCAAGTTCAAGGATGCCACCTGCGACGAGACCTGCGCAAAGGTCTCCATCGTGGGTGCCGGTATGCAGAGCCACAGCGGCGTTGCTTCCAAGATGTTCGAGGCACTGTCCAACAACAATATCAACATCAAGATGATCTCCACCAGTGAGATCAAGATCTCCTGCATCATTGCCCGTGACGACGCTGACAAGGCGGTCAGCGCCATCCACGATATGCTGTTTGACTGATTGAAACACTTTGGGGCGGTTCGCCCTCTCCGTCAATGCTGACGCATTGCCACCTCTCCCAAAGGGAGAGGCAATGGCGGCTTCGGGACAGGGCACTGCAAATTTGCAGTTGTCTGCCTGTCAGATGCGTTGGCTCTCCCTTTGGGAGAGCTGGCGAGCAAAGCGAGACTGAGAGGGCTTTATCTTTTATAATAATTGATCAAACACCCGTCTGCCAGGATCTCCCGCTCATCGGAGGTCAGCGGTGCCATATAGAGGGCAAAGGGCTTCACTTCCTCACCCAGCACATAGGCAGGGATGTTCTGCAGATCGCCCTTAAGGGCTTCCCGGACATGGGGGATGAGGATGTAATCCCCCAGGCCGAAGGGAGCCGCGCCGTTGAGCTGGAAGGGCAGCATGCCCCAGTTGATGAGGTTGGAGCGGTAGCGCTTGGTGGCGTACTCGTTGACGATGTTGGCCCCGGCCCCCAGCACGCGCTGGCAGCTGGCGGCCTGCTCACGGGCAGAGCCGTCGCCGGGCTTGACGGCAAAAATGGTGGAGGCCAGCTGCACATCGTCCCAGGTCAGGGCCTCGCAGCCGGGCACGGCGCGGATCTTTGCCAGCAGGGCTGCATCCCCCTGCCCTGCCCGGCGGGCGGCTTCCTCGGCCTGCACGGCCTTGGCGCGCCCCACATAGGCGGGGTCCTTGCGGCTGAGGGTGAACTCGGCCAGACCCAGGGGGTTGGAGCGGTAGGAAGAGGTCTCACCCGAGGGGATGAGCTCGTCCGTGGTGGTGACGGGGTCGGTGATGTAGGAGGCCACCTTCAGCAGCAGGTTGTCGCCCAGCGGGGCGATCTCGGGCCAGTCCTTGATGTTGGGGCCCAGCTTGAGCAGGGCATCATAATCGCCGTGGCCAAAGCCCTGATACACCCGGGCCTCGTAGCTGGAGGGGTCGTAGTGGTATTCGGGCACAGTGGGGTCGTAATCCACCTCCGTTGCGGGGGTCAGGATGCCGCCGTTGGCCGTGGTGGCGGCAATGCTGCGGGCATCCATCAGTGCCACACCGGACAGCTGGCCGCTGCCGGGCTTGGAGCCCTCGCGGCTGGGGAAGTTGCGGGTGGTGTGGCGGATGGACAATGCCCCGTTGGCGGGCACATCGCCCGCGCCGAAGCAGGGGCCGCAGAAGGCCGTGCGGATGGTGGCACCGCTGGCCATCAGGTCGGTGAGCACGCCGGTGCGGTTCAGCTCCATCATAATGGGCTGGCTGCCGGGGTAAACGCTGAGGGCGTAATCCCCGCAGCCGCCGGTATGGCCCTTGAGGATGGAAGCGGCCTCGTAGATGCTGTCGAACAGGCCGCCCGCGCAGCCTGCGATGACTCCCTGATCCACCCGGAGCCTGCCGTTTTCGATCTTGCTGCACAGATCCAGCTTCACGTCAGAACGGCCCACCAGCTGCTGGACGTTCTCCTCGCATTCGTGGAGGATGTCCTTGAGGTTGGCGTTCAGTTCCTCGATGGGAAAGGCGTTGGAGGGGTGCATGGGCAGGGCGATCATGGGCCGGATCTTGGAAAGGTCCACGCTCACCACGCCGTCGTAATAGGCCAGCTCTGCCGGGTGCAGGGGCTTGTAGTCCCCTGCCCTGCCATGGACCGTGAGGAACTGCCGGGTCTTTTCATCGGTCTCCCAGATGGAGGAAAGGCAGGTGGTCTCGGTGGTCATGGCATCAATGGCGTTGCGGGTGTCCTGCCGCAGGGAGGCAATGCCGGGGCCCACAAACTCCATGACCTTGTTTTTGACATAGCCGCTCTTGAACAGCTCACCCACCAGTGCAATGGCCACATCGTGGGGGCCGCAGCCTGCGGGCAGAGCGCCGGTCAGGCAGATGGCCACCACGCCGGGGCGGGCCACATCGTAGGTGCGGCCCAGCAGCTGCTTTGCCAGCTCGCCGCCGCCCTCGCCGATGGCCATGGTGCCCAGCGCGCCGTAGCGGGTGTGGGAATCGGAGCCAAGGATCATTTTGCCGCAGCCCGCAAAGCGCTCGCGCATGTACTGGTGGATGACCGCCATGTGGGGCGGCACAAAGATGCCGCCGTACTTTTTGGCAGCGGACAGGCCGAAGCGGTGGTCATCCTCGTTGATGGTGCCGCCCACAGCGCACAGGCTGTTGTGGCAGTTGGTCAGCACATAAGGGATAGGAAACTTTTCCAGCCCCGAGGCACGGGCCGTCTGGATGATGCCCACAAAGGTGATGTCGTGGCTTGCCATGGCATCGAACTTGATCCGGAGATCCCGGTCGTTGCCGCTGGTGTTGTGGGCGGTGAGGATGCCGTAGGCCATGGTACCCTTGTAGGCCTGGCCGGCCTGCTCCGCAGTC
>ENA-OOXT01001767-OOXT01001767.1-human-gut-metagenome-genome-assembly--contig:-NODE-1767-length-13209-cov-1.769044_pt1 | contig 13209 bp, 13 predicted proteins | sample MGYA00241590_ERZ501349 | MGnify/ENA primary metagenome ERZ501349 (study PRJEB25962, sample SAMEA2042838) | human gut metagenome | biome: human gut; feature: human-associated habitat; material: faeces...
ATTAGACACATAATGCTTCTTGTTATACAGAATATTAATTCCACTAATAAAAGATATCCTCCTATATTAGTATCTTTTTTGATATTATATATATTTTCAGATGATACTATTTCAAACATTTTAATACCTAGTCCTTCAAATAGTCCTATTATTAAGATTAGATATTTATTATATATATTTAATTTTAATAATAGGAATAGACAAAATATTATATTTAGATATTTAAAATATTTTTTATCATTTACTTTTCTAGTAAAAAAATAGATAAATATACATGATGAAATGCCAAGAATGACGTTATATATTCCTACATATGTTATTTTACTATTTACAAATAAATATAGATATAATGGCTGCAGAGAAAGATTTATTACTTTTGCTTGTTCCAAAATAAAGAATTTTAATTTATTTTTTTCTATCTTTTGATATTTTATTTTTTCTTTTCCTATACTTGCTTCAAATTTGAATAATGGTATAAATGATACTATAGATAATATTACTACAAAAAGGGCTAAGGCAAATGTGGATAATTTACTTTGAATATATCCTCCTATTAAAGATGATAATATTATAGCTATATTAGTAAATATTAATATATTACCAATATTTTCTTTTTTATTATCTTCTAATGCCTTTATAGCATAATAATGTCTTAGAGTATGATATGTATAAGATCCTATAGAATAAATAATACTAAATATTAGAAGGCTTTTTGTTGTTTTTGACATAATAGACATATAATAAAAACTTAGGCTAAATATTATACTAGATAGTATTAAGATATATTTTGATTTTATTTTATTTAAGATGTATATAGTTATAACACTGGTTAATGCTCCTAGTAAATAGAGTACTGTAAAAAATAAGAGAATATCTTTTAAAGAATAATCCATCTTATATAATAATACAGCACTATATACTTCAGGAATATTTCTAGATAATGTTGATAGTAATATAAATATATTATATCTTTTTATATTATTCATGTTATCACCATTTATTAGTATGTATTTTATTTATTTTATGATACAATATTGATTGGGTGATTTGATGTTTAAATATACTTTGGATAATAAAAGATATCATACTCTTAATTATTACTTAAGAAATAAATTTAATTCTAAGGTATGTAAGATTAGTTTGAATGCTGGTTTTACTTGTCCTAATATTGATGGTACAAAAGGATATGGTGGATGTATATACTGCTCAAAGAGTGGTTCGGGAGAATTTGGTGGTAATCCTAGTAAGAGTTTAGTAGAACAATTTAATGATGTTAAAGAAGTATTAGCTAAAAAATGGCCTAATGCTAAGTATATTGCTTATTTTCAAGCAAGAACTAATACTTATGCTCCTCTTCTTGTATTAAAGGAGAAATATGAGAGTGTTTTGGGTATAGATAATGTTATTGGTCTTGATATTGCTACTAGATGCGATGCTATTAGTGATGATACTTTAGATTACTTAGAAGAATTATCTAAAAGAACTTTTTTAACTATTGAACTTGGACTACAAACTACTAAAGAAGAGACTTCTATCCTTATTAATAGAGGACATACTTTAAAAGAATTTGATGATATGGTTAAAAAACTTAGGGATAGAAATATTAATGTAGTAGTGCATATTATTAATGGTCTTCCTTATGAGAACGAAGATGATATGTTAAATACTGTAAGGCATCTTAATAAACTTGATATTCAAGGTATTAAGATTCATATGCTTAATATTGTTAAAGATACTCCTTTGGAAGTTTTATATAATAAAGAGAAGTTTCATATTTTGACTAAAGATGAATATATTGATATTGTTATTAAGCAATTAGAGTTATTGGATGAAAAAATAGTAATACATAGAATTACTGCTGATCCAGATATTAAATCTTTAGTGGAACCTAAATGGCTTGTTAAGAAATTTTGTGTTCTAAATGATATCGATAAAGAAATGGTAAGAAGAGATACTTATCAGGGTAAATATTTTAATAGTTAATATTAGTACCATCTGGTACTTTTTTATATGTATAAAAGAAAAAGAACTTTAGTAGTTCTTTAGAATAATCTTAATATATCATTAAATGTTACATATATCATTAGAAGCATTAATAGACCAAATACGATAGTATTTACCATTCCTTCTACTTCTCTTTTTATTGGTTTTCTTCTTATTTTTTCTATTATTAGGAATAATACTCTTCCTCCATCAAATGCTGGGAATGGTAATAGATTTATTACTCCTACATTCATTGATAAATAAGCTGTTAGATATATTATACTTTGGATTCCTTGTTTTGCTTGAGAGTCCACTACGATATAGATACCTACTGGTCCTGATAAGTCTTTTACCGATACTCCTCCTACAAATAGTTGTTTTAATGTGGTTAGCATTAATTTATATAATCCTATGGTAGTATTTCCAGCATAAGATAAAGCATTTGTAAAGCCATGTTTTACGGTATTATCTAAGCTTATACCTACTACGTAACTTTTATTTCCTTCTTCATTAGTAATGGTCTCTGGAGTTACTTTTACTTCTCTTATTTTATTATTAGTATCTTTTAAGGTGAATATCATTTCTTTTCCTTCACTTATTCCTATATATAGTTGTACTTCACTCCAACTTGATATTTTGTGATTATCTATTTTTAGAATGGTATCACCTTTTTCTATACCAGCAGCAAAAGCTGGATATTCTGGATTTACATTAGCTATGATAGGTTTAGTTGATACACTTCCCCATATTAGACCTATTAGAAATAATAATACAAAAGCTGTTATGAAGTTGTTCATTACTCCTGCAATCATAATAAGAAATCTTTGCCATACTGGTTTGCTATACAGCATTCTTTCTTTTGGTATTTTGCTGTTATCATCGGCATCTTCACCTGCTAAAGATACGAAACCTCCTATTGGAATTAGTCTTAGGCAATATTCTGTTTCGCCACCTTTCTTTTTATAGTGAAGTAGTTTTGGTCCCATTCCTATTGAAAATTCATATACATATACTCCGAACATTTTTGAAAAGATAAAATGTCCAAATTCATGTACTAATACTATTCCCCCTAAAATTACTATAAACCATATTATTCCCATTATTTTTTTCCTCCTTATAAAATACTAAGTAATAGTGCCATACCTAAACTTACGAATATTACACTATCGAATCTATCTAATATTCCACCATGACCTGGTATTAGATTTGAATAATCTTTCTTGCCGAAATATCTTTTTATACTACTAAAGACTAAATCTCCTAATTCACTAAGAATAGTTAATATTATACTTAATATAATTATCTTTATAATAGATAGGTCATTTATAAACATTATATAATACATACTTCCAATAAATGAACCTGTTAAGGCTCCTATTAAAGAACCTTCGATTGTTTTTTTAGGTGATATAGTGGTAAAATGTTTTCTTCCTATTAACATACCACCTATATAAGCATACGTATCTGTAATAAAAGATATTATAAATATATATATACACTTATGAATACTTAACTCTCGCATAGTAATTATATTGCTAAAGGCAAATGATAAAAAGTATGTTATTCCTAAGAAATAAAAGGCATCATTTATATTATACTTTTCTTTATTATTATAAAATACTATTGGTAGTATTAGTATTAATATCGGCAGATATATTAATACTTTTATATCTAGAGTATACAATGTATTATTTAATAATATTAATAACATAGAAATTGATGATAATATTTTTATTGCTTTGATATCTTTATTTTTATATTTTATATCTATAAGTTCTTTTAATCCTAATAATGCCACTAATGATATTGTTATAGCAAATGGGATATCTCCTAAAAGGATAGATGTTATTAGAACTATTAGAACTATAGCTCCTCCCAGAATTCTTTTTTTCATATTTCCTCCTTAAGTTATTTTTCTATTTCCTTAGTCATACAATACTTATCTGTTTGTGCAACCAATAATTTTTGATTATCTAATTTTGTTATTCCTATAACATTGTTATCATTCGCTAAAATAGTTATCATTTTTAAACTCGCGGGATTCCGCTATTTTATTAATAACAATATCACTAGGATTGTCAAGATTTTTATATTGCCTTTTTGACTTTTGTATAGTTTATAAAACTTTAAGCTATTTTGTAATCATCTTCTAATGAGAAAACGACATTTTCTTCTATCCATGTTTTTCTTGGTGATACTGAATCTCCCATTAAAACGGATACTCTTTTTTCTGCTAGGGCAGCATCTGTTATATTTACTTTGATTAGTTTTCTTTCTTCTGGATTCATAGTTGTTTCCCAAAGTTGACTAGCATTCATTTCACCTAGTCCTTTATATCTTTGAACTCTATAGTTTGTTTTGCCTTTTGTTTCTTCTTTTAATTCTTCATTAGTCCAAGCATAGACATGTTTACTACCATGACTTACTTTATATAATGGAGGCATGGCTATATATAGATGTCCATCTTCTATTAAAGGTCGCATATATCTATAGAAGAATGTAAGAAGTAAGCACTGGATATGAGCTCCATCATCATCAGCATCGGTCATAATTATTACTTTACCATAGTTTATATCTTTGACATTAAAATCTGCTCCGACACCTGCTCCAATAGTATATATTAGAGTATTTATTTCTTCATTTTTGAATATTTCTTCCATTCTTGTTTTTTCGGTATTTAATACTTTACCACGAAGTGGTAAGATAGCTTGAGTTTTTCTATCTCTTCCTTGTTTAGCAGAGCCACCAGCAGAATCTCCTTCTACGATGAATAGTTCTTTTTCACTTGCTTTTCTACTTTGAGCTGGAGTTAATTTACCTGATAATAGTTTTTCTGTTTTCTTGGTATCTTTGCCTTTTCTTGTTTCTTCTCTGGCACGTCTTGCGGCTTCTCTAGCTTCTTTACCTTTTAATGCTTTGTTTATTATTCCGGTAGCTACTGTTTTGTTTTCTTCTAGGAAGTATTTTAACTTTTCTGATGTTATAGATTCTACGATAGTTCTAGCTACAGGAGTTCCTAATTTGGCTTTAGTTTGTCCTTCAAATTGTAATAAGTCTTCGGGAATTTGAACGGATATGATAGCGGTTAATCCTTCTCTTACATCTGAGCCATCAAAGCTTTTATCTTTACCTTTTAAATAGCCATTAGCTTTTGCATAATCATTTAATACTTTTGTAATAGCAGTCTTGAAGCCTACTTCATGAGTACCTCCATCACTTGTTTTTACATCATTAACAAATGATACAATGTTTTCAGAATAGCCATCAGTATATTGCATAGCTACTGAAACGTTTATTTTGTCTTTACTAGAAGTAAAACATAGTGGTTTATGTAGAGTGTTTTTTCCTTCATTTAGATATTCGCAGAAGGCTTCTAAACCATTTTCATATAAGAATTTTTCACTTCTTCCTTCTATTTCATCTATTACTTCTATTGTAAGTCCACTAATAAGGAAGGCACTCTCTTGCATTCTTTCACATATAGTAGAAAAACTAAATGTTGTTACTGGAAAGATAGCAGGATCTGGTTTGAATTTTACAGTGGTTCCAGTTCTATTTGTTGTTCCTACTTTTTTTAATGGTACTACTACTTTACCACCGTTTTCAAATTTGATATAGTATTCTCCACCATCTCTTCTGGTTACTACTTCCATAACACTACTTAGGGCATTTACAACTGATCCACCTACTCCATGAAGTCCTCCAGATACTTTATAACCACCTTCAGTAAATTTACCACCAGCATGCAATACTGTATATATTACTTCGGGAGTTGATTTTCCAGATGAATGCATACCTACTGGCAAACCTCTTCCTTTATCAGTTACACTTACTGAACCATCTTTATGTAATACTATTTTTAAATGGTTACCATAGCCATTTAATGCTTCATCTATTGAGTTATCAACTATTTCCCATACAAGATGATGTAATCCTCTTTTATCAGTAGATCCAATATACATACCTGGTCTTTTTCTTACTGCTTCTAAACCTTCTAGTATTTTTATTGAACTTTCATCATATTTTGCTGCCATACTATCACTCTTTCTATTAAATTCATATTAATTATACTATAAATACTAGTTTCAATCAAGATACTTGTCATTTTTATTTACATTTATTAAATAAAAAAAAGAAGAGTGATTAATCTTCTTTATGCTATAATTTTAGAGATTATAAGCTCTAAAATTCTTTTTGAAGACTATAGGCTTCAAAAAACCTCTCACAACAAAGTGTGAGAGGAATTATTTAATTTAAATTTCCTTCTAGCATTTCTTTAAATTTTAAACAATCATCAATACTATAATTACTGATTAAACTTATATTAATAGCATCATCAACACTAATATTTGAACTATTAGTAAATTGTTTTAATTCTTTTAACATAGTAATCATCTTTTTATAATCCTCTAAAGTATATGTAGACTTACTAGTATGTTTTTCTTCTATTAAAGTATTATCTTCTTTTTCAGTATCCACTATTGATATAGGTTCTTCTACTAATTCAGATGGTTCTACTAAACTATCTAATGATATAGTATTATTTGATAATCTTTCTTTAATATTTTTAGCTTTTTCTCTCTTAGTTATTTCTTCTACTGTTACTTTAGGTTCTTCTATTATAACTTTATTGGGTTTAATAGTAGGTAATACTCGATTTTCATCTATAACATCTTGGAAAGATATATTCTCTGATTTTTTATCTTTATATTTCTTTTCATATTCTTCTTGTGGATTTGTTATATTATATTCGATATTTTTATTAGAATTATTATCATAATATATTGCTTTAACTGTTCCATTTAATATATCATTAAATGTTACTTTAGATTCTTTTATAACATTATTTTCTTTTTCTTTTGTATTAGCACTAGAAGTAACTATAATTTTATCTTTAACCAATACTGGTTCTTCTACTACTTTATTATTAGATGACTCCTCTAAAGGAATATTATCAATAACTATTTCGTTAGTAGTAGGTACTTTAGTTTTCTTCTTAAGAGTAATTCTATCACAAATTATATTTGTTAAATATACTACGATTAACGATAATAACCAAATTATTATCATACTCATATTTAATTCTAATATTACTACTAAATTAGTATTAGTGTATAGAGAGTTTACTGAGAAAATGTCTATCTTATTCTTAGCTATGATATTTAGTATTATGGCTAAGAATATATTATTTATAATAAATGCAGTAGTATTAATTACTTTATAGGTTTTTGGTAATTTTATACTTAGTATGCTCATTATAAATACTACTAATAACAATATTAATGTAGTTATATATAAATATATTGATGGGAAATAAATTCCTCTAAAAAATATTGTTGTAAAGTTATCAAAAGTAGTAGATAATATTTTATAATTACTAATAATACTGATACTAAATACTACTATAAATGATAATATCATTGATAATATATATTTTTTCTTATTTAATATTTTTACTAAATATAATAATGTAAGTATTATAAGTAATATAGTAAAAATTAGAATTATTTTATAATCTAGTAATATATCAAGTAATATTTTTAACTTTTCTAGTATTGTTAAATAGGTCATTTTCTCACCCCCTTTTTATATTATTTTTTATTCTTGACTTATTAGCTCTGCTATATAGATTGTTTGATGAGTATCATCATCTTTAGTACAGGTAATTAATGTAAGAGTTGTTTTATTTTTATTTCTAAATATTCTTACTCGTCCTGTTTTTTCTTCATTATATATATTTGTTATTTTATATATGTATTTGCTATTATTATAATGAATAGTAATTGTATCCTCTTTTTCTAATTTGTATAAATTGGCAAAATAACTATTATTATAGTTACCAGAATGTCCCGCTATTATAAGGTTACCATTTGTAACATCAGGATAGCTTGATTCTGGAAGTACATATAAATTAAATTTAACATTATTTAGATTTGATGTTTTATCATAAAATCCTTTATATAAACTAATTTTTGGAATATCTATTATTCCTAAATATTCTTCATAAGTGTAATCATTATTTTCTTCTTTTTGATTTTCATTTGTAGCTTCTTCATCAGTAGTAGTTGTTGCTTGACTTTCTGTAGTACCTACATTTGATAAAGCTAAATTCATTTCACTAAATACAACATCCCTTTTATCTTTTATGTAATCAGATAGTAAAACGAGAGTACCACTTATAACAAGTATTACTCCCGCTGCAATCTGGTATTTTAAATTATATTTCCCCATTATTCTTTTTATAGTTTCTGTATATTAATGCAGAACCTAGTCCTATAATAAGTAAACCTATTAAGGATGTTGTAATTGTTTTAAATGTTCCTGTACTTGGAACTTCAACAGTTTCAGGCTTGTTATACATAATTATATCACCATCTACTGTTCCATCTTCATTTACTGTAAATGTTATTGTTTCTTTAGATAATTCATAACCTTCTGGAGCTAAAACCTCAGTTAATGTATATTTACCAGGTTCAAGTCCTTCGATAACATGTGGTTCATTAGTAGAAACCCAAGCTTCTATTAACTCGCCTTTCTCATTTCTAAGCTCTAGTTTTGCTCCTGGAAGTTCTTCACCAGTAGTAAAATCTTTTTTACTAATTAATACTGACTTCTTAGGTGAGTTATACATAACTACTTTTCCATCTACTGTTCCATCTTCTTTAACAACGAAAGTAACAGTCTCAGTACTTAATTTATAACCTTCTGGAGCCATTTCTTCAGTTAATGTATATTTACCAGGTTTTAATCCTTCAATAATATGTGATTCTTCAGTAGATGTCCAAGAATCAACAACATTTCCGTTTTCATCTTTTACAGTAAGTTTTGCTCCTGATAACTCTTCACCTGTAGTTGCATCTTGCTTACTGATAACTACTTTTGATATTTTTTCAATATTTAATTTTACTGAATCATTAACATATTTTGTTTCTGGATATATTGTAGCAGTTGTTTGGAATCTTGAATGAGTTGGTGTATATAAATATGCTTTATTAATTGTTCCTGAACCACTTACTACTACAGAAAATTCTGTTGATAATTTGTTAATGCTTGCCACTGGAACTTGTACATAGAAAGTTAATCCTTTAGTGAATTCACTACCATCTTTGTTTACAATAGTTGTTCCTTTAGGAGCATTTGATGGTTTAATACTATAATATCCTGTTGTTCCTGATGCTGATATTGTAATAGCATCACTTCTATAATATTTTCCATCTTCTGTTAGATGTAATGTATTGCTTTCAGCACTTAATTTTAGAGTTGGATCAGTATAAGAGTAAGATGCTGCTCCTGATACTAATTTGTTTATTATTTCAACGTTTTTACTATATTTACCACGATAGGTATTGTTTGTAAAGTCAAAATGATCAAAAACACCATCATTTGGATTAATTAGGTACCAAATAGCTAAACCAGTAATATAATAATCTTCATCATTATTACCAGTTAAACTCTTATTTGGATAACCGTTTTCCATTACGTATGCATATTTTGCATCTAGTTCTTCACTTAAATAATATGTTTCTGTTCCATCTACAACGTCATTTTTTCTTTGCATACAATAAATAACTTTACCATCTGAATTAACCTTATAATAGAAGTGATAATTCATTCCTGGAAAATAATCTCCTCCTGATAATCTATGTAAGTCTCTAAATCTAACTGTATAACTACCAGGGGCAGTTGATTCGGCATTAACTGTTACTCCTAAAACAGCTACTAATGCCACTAATAATGTAAATAAAATATTTTTGAATTTCATAATATAAAACCTCCCTTTGAAATTGTTTAATATATTATCACTTTTTCTGCGTTTTGTCAATATTTTGATACCTATTACGATAATATTCTTTCATTTATATTTTATTCTTTTTCAATATATTTTTATGCCTTCTTCGCCTTGTGCTGAATATAATAGCAATTTTTTACTAAAAAGTCAAGTTTATATAAAAAATGGATGCTATTTACATCCATTTGAATTTTATTTTTTCTTATCAATCATTTCATTTATTACTGTGCCAAAAGTAGCTATGTTTTGCATATCTGATGGTACTATTATCTTTGTTGATTGTCCTTCTGCTAATTTTTCTAACGCTTCATAACTTTTTAAGGTTAAAACTGATGTATCTGCTTTTGCTTCTCTTAATAGTTTTATACCATCTGCTTCAGCCTTCTTTATTTTTAATAATGCTTCTGCTTCTCCTTCGGCCATTTTTATTTGGGCTTCTTTTTGTGCTTCAGCCTTTAATATGGCTGATTCTTTTTCACCTTCGGCAATTAAGATACTAGATTTCTTTTCGCCTTCAGCTTGAAGTATTTTTTCTCTTCTTTCTCTTTCTGCTCGCATTTGTTTTTCCATTGCTTCTTGAATATCCCTTGGTGGTAAAATATTTTTTACTTCTACTCTGTTTACTTTTATGCCCCATGGATCGGTAGCTTCATCTAAAATACTTCTCATTTTAGAATTTATAATATCTCTTGAAGTTAGAGTTTGGTCAAGTTCTAATTCTCCAATGATATTTCTAAGTGTTGTAGCGGTTAAATTTTCTATAGCACTTATTGGTGACTCTATTCCATAAGTATATAGTTTTGGATCTGTAATTTGAAAATATACTACAGTATCTATTTGCATTGTAACATTATCTTTAGTTATTACTGGTTGTGGAGCGAAATCTTTTACTATTTCTTTTAAAGTAACTTTGTTAGATATTCTATCTATAAATGGTATTTTGAAATGTAGTCCATTTTGCCATGTAGTTAAGTAACTTCCTAATCTTTCTATTACATATTCTCTTGCTTGTGGTACGATAATAACGTTTGGTATAACGAATAATACCACTAAAATTAAAATAATAATTAATACATTCATATTTAATCCTCCCATTTTTCTACTTTTACTTTTACACCATCTATTAATATAATACGAACTGGTGTATTTACTTTTAACTCAGTATCAGCAAACATTGCTACTACTATAAGCTGACCAAAGCTTACCATCTACTTTTACTTCTCCAATATCATTTTTGGTGATATCAGAAGTAACTACTCCTTTCATACCAATAATTCGATCTAGATTAGTGCAAACTTTTTTAGTATTAATTTTTTTATATATACTCTTACTAATAGGCATTAATATAACACCCACTATTACAAATACTCCTATTTGAATATATAGATTATCTGTAAAAAGAGATATAATCATTGTTAATATTCCACTTATAACAAACCAGATACTTATTAGATTTGTTGTTATAACTTCTAATATTCCTAATAGTACTACTATTAAAAGCCATATATATAACATATTTACCACCTACCTATTTATATGTTAATTATATGTATTTATTTCCTTTCTTTTATTATAACAGAATATTATTATTTATTCTATATTTATTTACAATATTTTTAATCTTTGTTATAATTGTTATGGAGGATGAATATGGGGACAGATTATATTAGTTTTTTATTTCAAATTATGGCTTGTTTTTTACTTAGTGCATGTATTGGTGTTGAAAGACAATATAGAAGAAGAAATGTTGGTCTTAGAACTATTATTTTAGTAAGTTTAGGTTCTTTTCTATTTGTTAGGTTTTCTTTTGCTTTTCCAAAGTCAGATATGACGAGAGTGGCCGCTCAAGTAGTAGCTGGAATTGGTTTTTTGGGAGCTGGAGTAATCATAAAGGATGATAAATCTGTTAAGGGACTTACTACTGCTGCTACGCTATGGTGTAGTGCTGCTATTGGTATTCTTTGCTCAGCTAACTTAATTTTTGAAGCTGCTATTGGTACAGTACTTATACTATTTACTAATATTATCTTAAGAAGTGTCAATAGTAAAATTAATTTTTTAAGTGGTAATGTTAATTATAATTTATATCATTATACTATTGTTTGTGAGGAAAAAAACGATAGTAGTTTACTTAAAATTATTAAAGAAATAGTACGAAAATATAAAATTTCTATTAAAAGTTTAGAAACCAATGATTTAGAAAATGGTAATGTAAAAATATCGCTTTGTATATTAAGTAATTGTGCTAATGATAGTTTTAGTAGTGAAATTATGCAGAAGTTATCTGAAAGACGTGATGTTATTTCTATATCACTTAATAAGGAAGATGGAAAGTTTTTATACGAAGAAGAGGAATTATAAAAATATCTAGTATTTATAATTTAATAATACTAGATATTTTTTTTATTACTTTTTTTTCTATTCTGGATATGTATGATTGTGATATTCCTAGCATATTTGCTACTTCTTTTTGGGTCATTTCTTTTTTTCCATTTAAACCATATCTTAATTCTATTATTTCTCTATCGCGGTCTTCTAATTTTGATACTTCTTGATACATCATATACTTATCTAATTCTTCTTCAATAGGTTTAGTAACAATATCATCGTCTGTACCTAGGACGTCCTCTAAATGTAATTCATTTCCTTCTGAATCAAAGGATAGTGAATCTTCAAATGATACTTCTGTTCTTTTTCGTTTTGTTTTTCTATCTGATCAATCTTTTACAGAGAAACAACGCGAGATGGATGATAGCCGTGATGATCGCTTACGTGGCGATAACGGGCGTGATTTTTATGCTCGTCGGAGAAGAGAACAAACAACCGCTGACGTACTTTTTCGTGCTTACGCCTATGGTTCTGACGATTTTCATTCTTTTCGCAACGGAAATCAAAAGGGATATCTGGGATCTCGGCGCTAAAAAAGTTGCCGAAACCAAGCACGTAATCAAAAACAGCGCGGCGGCGCAGAACGTCAATCATTGTATCGACGAAATCGTCAAAGCCGTTCAGAATATGTCCAAAAACGACGTCGGCGCGATAATAATTCTCGCCAACGGGAACATGCCCAAAACGATTATCGACAGCGGCGTTATCATCGATTCCGAAATTTCGTCCGCGCTTATCGAGAGCATATTCTTCCCCAAAACGCCTCTTCACGACGGCGCTATGGTAATCAACGGCTCCAAGGTTCACGCCGCGGGTTGTTTCCTTCCCCTTTCGCAGGAAGTCAATCTGCCCAAGGAACTCGGCACTCGTCACAGAGCGGGTATCGGCATAACGGAAACAATCAGCGTAACCTCTCTTATCGTATCGGAAGAAACGGGCATAATTTCTATTGCTCAGGGCGGAAAAATCAAACGCTACGTCGATTCCGAAATGCTTCGTCAGGCTCTCAAAGAGTATTACTGGCAGGAACTTCTGGAACAAAAAGATTA
>ENA-OOXT01001768-OOXT01001768.1-human-gut-metagenome-genome-assembly--contig:-NODE-1768-length-13206-cov-2.137176_pt1 | contig 13206 bp, 8 predicted proteins | sample MGYA00241590_ERZ501349 | MGnify/ENA primary metagenome ERZ501349 (study PRJEB25962, sample SAMEA2042838) | human gut metagenome | biome: human gut; feature: human-associated habitat; material: faeces...
AAAACATTAAAATTGAATTAAAAGATGGATTACTAGAAAAATATGAATTAAGAAAACAAATTGAAAAGTCTAAGCAAAGAAAAATCTGGTTGAATTGTGGTGGATTTATAACAATAGATCCAACAGAAGCATTAATCGCAATAGATGTAAATTCAGGAAAATTCACAGGAAAGAGTACTTTAGAAGAAACAATATATAAAGTAAATTATGAAGCAACAATAGAAATAGCTAAACAATTAAGATTAAGAGATATTGGTGGAATAATAATAATAGATTATATAGATATGTTAAAGCCTGAAAACAAAGAGAAAATAGAAAATCTTTTAAAAGAATGCTTAAAACAAGATAGAGCAAAAACACAGGTTGAAGGATTTACAAATTTAAACTTGATGGAATTAACAAGAAAGCATATCTGTAGTCATAATAGTTAGGAGAATAGTAGTGAAAGTAGGATTTATATCATTAGGATGTAGTAAAAATTTAATTGATACAGAAGTTGCAATTGGACATTTTAAAAATAATCAATATGAAATAGTAAATAACCCAGAAAAAGCAGATATTATAGTAATAAACACTTGTGGCTTTATAGAGTCTGCTAAAGAAGAGGCTATTAATACAATATTGGAAATGGCTGAATACAAAAAGAAAAATTGTAAATATTTAATTGCTATGGGGTGTTTGGTTCAAAGATATTATGATGAATTAGTTAAAGCCCTTCCTGAAGTTGATTTATTCATAAAGATTGATGAATACAACAAGATGTGGGAAAAGATAGAAAAATTAATAAAGGACAATGTTAAAGAAGAAAGTACAACACATACAAGCAATAGAATAACTGAAATAAAGCCATTGCCAATGCCAACATATAATGAGTTTTATGAAAGAGTTGTAACCACTGGGAAAAATTATGCATATTTAAAAATAGGAGAAGGATGTAGCAATAAATGTACATATTGTGCTATTCCATATATTAGAGGAGCATTTAAAAGTAGACCATTTGAAGATATTGTTGAAGAAGCAAAAATGCTTGCAAAACAAGGAATTCAAGAGATAATTGTAATTGCACAAGACACTACAAAATATGGTATTGATTTATATAAAAAGGCAAGACTTGCAGAATTACTTCATGAAATTAGTAAAATAGAAGGAATAAAATGGATAAGATTTTTATATTCATATCCAGAAGGAATTACAGATGAATTAATAAATCTAGTTGCTACAAACAATAAAATTGCAAAATATTTTGACATACCAATACAGCATATATCAAATAAAGTTTTAAAAAGAATGAACAGAAAAACAAGCAAAGTTATCGGAAAAAATAAGCCTAAAAACCTTTTATGGAGTAGAATAGATGTAATTTTTCGTTATTCTAACAATCGTATGAGATTTTTTTCTTATCTTTATGTCCAAAATTTGACAATTCAAAAATCGTTCCAACAATGAGTAATTCTTTTGTAAGATACCTTTTAGAAGGAAATAATTACCCTTCAAATGGACAAGTTGTATTTGACTCTTCTGATCATATACGTTTCCAAAATGGACAAAATGTATCTGGACATAACTACGGATGTAATCGTCGACTCGTAATTGAAAAAAACATTCAAGGGGATGAAGGTTATACAGTTACAATGTATAATCTTGATGGAATACATCCGTTGTGGCAAAATAATGTGCAAATGGCTCCAAAACGTATGCATATAATAAATGTGGCTGGCAATATTGTACAATTACGAGGCTATGGTTTTGACATGATGGGAGCCTCCTTTGCAGACTATGGCGTCTCTCTTTTAATTGAAAATGGAGCCATTTCTCGAGCACAGCTCGATATGTATGACAGAAATATTAGTATTGTATATTTAAAATAATAGTAATTATCATTTTGGGGTTTATAAAATATTAATTCGTTATGGCAGAATTAGACATCAGGCAGCCGGAATCCAATATCTATAGCAACGTTGAAGATAGTGAAGTTCTTCCTTTGTTCGTAAGATATACCAGTGACGATGCCAAATTTCATGACAAAGATGCAACGGTATCATTTGAAGATACAGTTGCACAATTATCGGGTACCCACACATGCTACCTTATTCACCGTCGTCAAAAGGGACGAAATAAGGTGTATGAAGAACTCGCAATAAAGTTCGATGAACTTCCTTTTTGCATGACTGCACAATTAGCAAGGGATGAATACACCTTACGGGCTCCTCATTTCACACTCAAGAATATGGTCTTGCCTGAGGAAAAAGACCAATTTATAGTCAGAAAATGCGAAGTCCGTTTTGTTGATTTATATGAGGATTCATTCAAATTGATAAACGGAGTTGGTCCTTATTGGGTTGGTCATGTTCAAGAAATCACCCAATTCATGAAGGATTGTTTCTCGCTTCCGATACCCCCTATTGAGATTCAAATAGAAGAGGATAAGGAAATGTGGCAGGCATATCTTGATGGTCTTAACGCTTTATTGGAAAACAAGAGAGACTTGATCAAAATCCAACATGTCAGCAAACAAAAAGGAGGTTTACTTAAATTGGATTTTGACATGGATAGTTATGTTCAGAATCTTAGCAATGCCATTACTGAAGAACTTAAAGGAAAGTGTGAAGCAGAGGCAAACGTTTCTATCGACGATGGGGAATGTCTAATTACTTTTGATAGTTACCAATCAATCCCAGAAGATACTATTGAGAGTATAAAAGCCATTGGTAGAGACTATTGTTACCAGGCAGATTCAGAGCCAACAAATACCGTTAGTGGTAAAATTATCATAATTTCCGATTCCGAAGAGCTTGCTGGTATCACTTCTTCTATTGATGCAGAACTGACTGAATTCGGCGTTAACCTACAGAAAGATGAATCTGGAGAATTCCTTCTTACTTCTGACAAGGATATTGTTTACCTCCAGAAAATTGTTGATACTCACTACAAGGGAGTTGCAGAAGTTGTATGTACAACCAAGCTTGTCATGCCTTTAACTCCTTCTCCTGATTCTGTCGGCAGAAATAGTTTCTCAGATGATCTTCCTGAAGATGCGCAAGTTACTCTATATGGCAAACATTTTGTTGTTACTTCTAAGCGCCCTTTAGATACAGAACTTTCAATATTCAAAAAACTGCGTTTTGCAAGTTGTATGATTTCTGTTTCTCCAAAACAGATTGATACGAATATTGAAATTGAAGGTTCAAACATTAAAAATAATGCCTACACATGGATTGTCAATAATCCTTCAGAATTAGGCAAACTTGGTCGTTTGTTTAATTTAGTGAGAAAGAACTACTCAAATCAATATATTAGCAGCACTTATCACTATGCATTTGCTCCACAAATTGAAAAGTCAGTACTTGCTGAGCTAAAACTCAATAATTACGGAAAGACCTCTCTTTCAATTGATGTACCTCGGTCTTGTGTAATATTCTCTCCAAAATCACAGGAAGATTATTCAACTCTAAAGGAAGACATATTTGCACAACTTGATGAATCAATTTGTGCAGAGGCTCCAGAATATCAACCTACTGCAAAAATCGAGTTCCTTTGCGAGAATGAGGAGTACCGAAGAAGTGTGTTCGAGAAGGTCAACGTTGCATTAGCTGATAAGCGTAGTAATTTTACCACAAACAAATTGAGTAAGGACGCTAAGGAACTGAAATTTGCATTTAATTTCGAGGATATAGACGAAAGAGACAGCATTGAAACAATTATCGAGGAAGCCCTTGCGTCTATCCATGGAATAAAGATTCTGTATGACGGTAATAATAAGGGTATAACCCAGTGGTCGCTTTCTGAAGATCTTTCTTTATTACAGGAATTAGATCGCAAACTACAATCGGATTTCAGCAATGAGAATGTAAATTACATAAATGGTTCTCGTTACGATAAATTGAGCGAAGTGGATGAAGAAGAACTGGCTCATAGTCCATATTCAAAGGAAAGTATTATTCGCCGCCGCCGTCGTCAATATCTCCAGAAAAACAGTCTTGCTATTGGAAACTGTGTGCGAAGAACTAGAGACTATGCAATCATTGAGCCTAGTGAAGATATTCTGGAGTTATTGTCTTCCAAAGAGTTGAAGATTATAGCTGGTGATTATATTCAATTTCCTGCTATGGGTGAAACTATGGAATTGATGCGTCAAAGCAAGGCTATGAATCGTATTTTAAAGCCAGAGAGCAAATACAATCACAGACCTATTAATCCAAACTTGCCAAATTTCATTTTTGATCCAAAATATGCAGGAGAAACGATTGTAGATCTTAATGTAGCTATGGAGGACATTCGTTCTCATAAAATTGGAAATCTGAATGATAGACAACTTGAGGCTGTTACGAAATCTGTTCTTGCAAAAGATCTTGCACTCATCCAAGGCCCTCCAGGTACTGGTAAAACAACAGTTATTGCAGAAATCATTTGGCAGGAAATTCGTAAAAATCCAGATTGTCGAATTCTTCTTACATCACAGACAAACACTGCTGTTGATAATGCTCTTGAACGTTTGCAATCTCAAGCAGGCATTAGGCCTGTTCGTATCTTAGGCCGTCTTGATGAGCGAAAAATCAAGAATCTTGCACCTGAAGCTTTACGTTTTTCAACATCAATTATTGACACGTGGAGCCAAGACGCAACAAAATGTAATGATAATGCTGCAAAGATTTGGATGGATAGAATTGTATCCAAGATTTCTAATGATCCTAAATATTTGTCAGCGATAAGCTCTTGGAAGGAAGAGCTTGAAATCAAAGACAAGCATTCACGAACTGAATTTAGTCGGTTATATAAGAGCAATGTAAATCTTATTGCTGCAACATGTAGCATATGCGGTTCGCGTGATTTTATGGAATCATATTCTGACATGTTTGGCGGTAACGAGCGAACTGATATGTTCTTTGATGTTGTAATAATGGATGAAGCAAGTAAAGCAACGCCATTAGAAATGGCAGTACCTCTTGTTTTAGGTAAGAAAATCATTGTCATTGGAGATCATAAGCAGTTACCTCCGATGATGGATGAGAACACCATAGATAGTGCTCTTGAAAAGATTGGCAAAAAAGATATTGCAGAAAAGCTACAAAAGGCTGAATCTCAGTTTAAACGCCTTTTTGAAGCAGCAGCAAAAGTTAGAAAGACCATTGTTGCTACATTGGATACACAATATCGTATGCATGAACAAATCATGAATACTATTAAACAGTTCTATCAAGAAGAACTTGCTGCAACAGGTGGTTTGAAATGTGGTATAACAGACTCCATGGATATACCTGATTTAGAAAATAAGGGAAGTAGATGGCATGGGATTACGCTAAACCCAATTATCCAGCCTAGCACTCATGCTGTTTGGATTGATGTTCACACACCAGAATCATATTTGAATCCTGGCTACAAGAATGAAGGAGAACTTAAAGCCATTGATTTGGTTCTTAAGGCTCTGCAACAAGCTGATGGCTACTCTGAATTTGTTAATGCGCAGCAGAAACCTGAAGACAAGGAGATAGGTATCATTACATTCTATAGTGCTCAAAACCGTGAGATTAAGAAAAAATATGACTATAGGTATAACAAACACATAAACAAAGGAGAATACATTTGTGATGTAGTCGACAGATTTCAAGGCATGGAGCGAAACATTGTTATTGTCTCTACAGTAAGAAGTAATGCAAAGAACAACATAGGCTTTGCTAAAGAGATAGAACGTATAAATGTTGCATTCTCGCGTGCTAAGCGTCTTCTTATTGTAGTTGGCAATAAACGACAATTTGAAAGTAACAGTAATTATGCTGCTTCCATAGCAAATATGGAAACATTTAGTTTTGAACAACTTAAAGATGCTGTAAGATGAACAAGAAACATAATAATACTGCTCCTAAGAAGACCCTAGAGCCTATAGGAACTCGTATTGCAAAGGCTGTCTTCGAAGAAAAGAAGATTTCTGAAAGAATCTTTGGATATATTCCTTACGATATCAACTTTGTAAAAGCTACTTATGCAGGAAAGACTCAAAGACCAGCTAAAATCACATCGATAGAAAAAGGAATTGTCGGCATCCTTCTTGTAGATGAAACATCCTCCTTCGATAAGATTGGTCTTATCTTAGGATTGGATGTTGTCAATGATAAGGCCGAACAGACTATATTACGTACTGCAATAGAAACGCTTCGTGGGTTTAATGCCATCGAAGGTGACGATTCATGTATAGCACTTACAGATGCTGGACGTACATATGCTGATAAAGGAGAACGTCCTGATACCTATTCCAAAACCTTTGATATTTACGTAGATAAATCCCATATGTCTTGGCTAAATATCAAAAATTGTATAGGCGATAATAATTCCAAAATTACTGAAATCAACACGCCTTGTGATAATCTCGATCTCACGTTGGACCAGATTAAACAATTTGCAGAATATCAGGCACAGGATGTACATTTCCCACAGAATCGCTATCAGTTGGAAAGTGCAGTTTGGAGTGAAGGCCATGAGGCAAGTTACAAAGTGTATGTTTGTTTTGTTCAAAGTGTAGCTTCATCAGATCAGGTACGTGCATTCGTTTTCGATGAAAACACCAATGCATTAAATACCACCATGTCTGAGCAAATCAATTCAAATGCAGAGTTAATGTCTGAACTGCTTGAGAATTGTATCAAGTTCGAATGTGAAATTGATGAAGAAACTGTTGTCCTTGAAGGTGACGCTGTAGAAGTTGCAAAGTCTGAGATTTCTGAGGATATTAAAGAAGCAGAAAAACAACTTGTCATTGAAGAAGAAAATGCTCAAAATGCAGATTCTTCCAACATACAAGCTCTATCAATCACTACAAACTCATCTTCGGATAAAAAAAGATTGCATAAAAAGGCTCTTTATGACTCTTTGTCTTTTGAACTGGAACTTCAAAAGATTTTTAATGAGGACGACCCTGATGAGATTTGGCTTATTAGTCCATGGATTAGAAAAGGGGCATTTATGCATGACCGAGGTCCATTGATTGAAAATTTCTTGAAGGATGAAAACAAGAGAGTTTTTATCGCTTATTCTGAACCCGCGTCAAATAATGACGGAAAGCCAATGATGGACGAAGAGGTAGAACCTGGTATTATGCAATTAGATAATCAATATCCAAACTTCTTCTATGTACAATTGCCAGAGTTTCATCTTAAGAATGTAATTGAGGTTAAAGGAAATCAGAAGGTTTTATTCTCAGGAAGTTTTAATGTCTTGTCTTTCTCTGTGTCTGAACAACAGAAGCATGTTCGAAGAGAAGAAATGACGTTAGCTCATCATACAGTTGCAAAAAACAAATATGCAGATTTTCAACTGGAGTTTGCTGAGATATATGCGTCAAGAATTATGAAAGAAATTGAAAATCTTGATATTGAATCTCTTAATAACTATAAAAATGAGCGTTTAGATTATTTCTTAGGTATTGATAACCCAGAAATTCATAAGCTATTTAGTCCGATTGAAGATTTGCTTGAGGAAAAGATCCTGGGATTCCTAAAGGAGAATCTTTACAAGCAACTTACCAAAATCGGTCATGAGTTGGTGGCTGCGTCTAATATGGGAGGCCTTAATGCGAAAGACAAGAAGAAGTACAAGTCTTCTTTAGAGAACATATTAAAAGAACTCTCTACCAACGCAATTGATGATCCATCTATTTTAGAGTTGCTGGATAATAACCAAAAATTACTTAATGTCATACCTGATAAGAAAATTTTCCCAGGTAAGACACAAAAAAATACATGTTCAACTATTCAGCCTAAAACCCCAAAGTCTTTGTCTGTGCTTTCTGATTTTAAAAACGTCTCTATCTCAGAAATAAAGGTGTTGGTATCTGATGCAATGGACGGTAGCCAAGGCGATCGAATAACTATGGAATCTGTGAATACAGCTAAGAAAATGTGCTCTCCAACGAATCTCAGTCTCGAGAATGTTGACAAGTTGTTCAAGGTTCTTGCCGGTGCAAATGTTTTGGCTTGTGCAATTAAGTTCCATATAGAGAAGAAAATGGGACTTGCGGATGTCCAGAATTCTCTTCGTAGGGTTATCAAGAAGTGCGAAGATTTCGATAATCTAAGCATTATCTACAATGAAGTTCAGAAACGAATCATATTTGATCTTGAGGGGGTTCAATTCCAATTCGAGAAATTTGATGTAAATGCAGAACTTATGGAATTCATTAATGGTCACGTAAATCGTGTGTCAAGATGGGATGGAAGCAAAACATTCTTGTATTCAACAGAGATATTGGATATTGCAACAAAATATAAAATAAAATAGTTATGTCAAGATTCGAATCTTCTAGATTTGTACGCAACCCAAAGGTGATGCATGTGGACATCTTAAAGTCCACATGCGACGCCCTTGGGTGGTCATATTCCATTAAAGGGAATGAGTTATTAGTAACAGATGCTAAGCAAGGAAGCAAATTATATGGAGAATATGCATTAAAAGTTAACCTCGCAACTAATGAAGTTACATATAATACGTATTATATGCCTAATGCAGAACAAAAGGTGGAAGAATTGCAAAATCAGTTCTATGCACTTAATGCGGAATATGCAAAAAAATCATTAGTGCAAGAATTTAAGAAAAAAGGATTCACCTATAAGTCCAACGATCGTTTTGCACCAACCACAGAGGAAGTTTATAGTTTCTTTATGGTCGGACGCTCAAAAGACAAAAACGAGGATGAACCTGTTGCGCAAATCAAATTTATCATCTTAAAGGATGGCACCATTGTAACAGATTCTGACTACCTTCCTAATGATGTAAATGAGAGAGCTCATGATGCAATGGATATACTAGAGCAATTGTTGGGAAATAAGAGAGTCATGACTAAAAAAGAAAACATCCCTACTAAATACTTGGCAAAAATGAAACCACGTCGAGTAAATACGCAATCTATAGGACAAAAATAACATGGAAGCTATATATTCAAAAATCAAAGATATGCTTAAGGCATATTACCCAGTATTATATCTTACGAGCTACGAATATGACAGAACAAAACAAAAGATTGAAGGGATAGTCAATATTCTTAGATCAGAGAATAAGAATGTGCGTTTGTTCAATTGGAACTGCGTTGATGGACTTAGATTAATAGAGGGTGTCACCCAATTTCTTGTTAAAAATAGGGATGGAGAAGAAATTGTGGAGCCAGAAGAGACTCTTAAATATATTCTTAATGATAGAGAATCCAGTAAGGATATATTTGTTTTGGAGGACTTTAACAATTACATTGAAGAAGAGAATGTAAAATTTTACATACGTTCAATTGCTGAGAAAGCAAGACATACTAACTCTCACGCCATTGTGTTATCAGCTGTTTACAAACTGCCTATTGAACTTGAGAAATATGTAACCGTATTGAACATTCCTTTACCAAATAGAGGGGATATGGAGAAAACCCTCGGTGTGGTTGAAAGACAATGCAAAATCAACCTCACTATAGAAATGAGAAACCGAATGGTTGATGCTGCATTAGGAATGACTTCAATGGAAGCAGATCTCGCTTTTTGTTTGGCAGCAGTAAAGGATGATTTAGGTGAAAACGCACCTTATACAGTATCATCGGAAAAGGAACAGATTATTCGTAAGTCAGGTATTCTTGATTATTTTCCCAAGAATGAGAATTTGAAAGATGTAGGGGGTATGGAAGTACTCAAAGATTGGCTTTTTAAGAGGAAAAAGGCTTATGAGAAGAAAGCACGAGATTTTGACTTACAAGAACCAAAAGGATTGCTTTTACTTGGTGTTCCTGGTTGTGGAAAAAGTCTGACGGCAAAAACAATTGCTTCGTTTTGGAATATGCCTTTGCTAAGGCTTGATATAGGTAAAGTTTTTCAGGGGGTGGTCGGAAGTAGTGAAGACAATATTCGTAAAGCGATTGCAACAGCAGAAGCAGTTGCACCATGTGTATTGTGGATTGATGAGATAGAAAAAGGGTTGAATGGAGTGCAATCAAGCGGGGTGACTGACGGCGGAGTAACTTCAAGAATATTCTCGACAATTCTTACATGGATGCAAGAGAAAACTTCTCCTGTATTTGTCGTAGCTACCGCAAATAATATCAATCTCCTGCCACCAGAATTGTTGCGAAAGGGTCGTTTCGATGAAATATTCTTTGTAGATCTCCCAAGCCAGAAAGAACGCGAAAACATATTTGCCATCCATTTGAAAAAGAAAGGACAAGATCCATCTCAATACCCGATGGAAATGCTTGGCAAAAAAACGGAAGGTTTCAATGGTGCAGAAATAGAAGAATGCATTAAGGAAGCTATGTTTGCAGCCTATGTAGAGGCGCCTGACACCCCCCAATTACAGAGTAAGCACTTGGTAGATGCAATTTCAAAAACTGTTCCACTATCAACAACGATGAAAGAGCAAATTGCTGCGCTTAGAAATTGGGCAGCAACGAGAGCAAAGAATGCTTCAATTATTGTAAGGGAAGAGGAACAGAAGGAAATGCCAATTCTTCTAACTCGTCCAGAGTTGGAATTGGAAAGGTCATTTAACTTGAATAACTCTAAAGAGAATAAATAATGAGAACAAATTTGGTGTTTATAATAGCGTTGCCCCACCTCTTTCCATTCCGAACAGAGAAGTGAAAAACGTTTATGCCGATGGTACTGCAAATGCGGGAGAGTAGGTAAATGCCAGCCCGGAAGCAAACAGGGATGATAACGTGTGATGCAAGAATAATTCAAAATGTATAAAACTATGTTTAATAAAAATTATTTTATTAACATCGGTGGCATATAGATTGAACAGTCCCAAGACAAAGGGGCTGGTTCAAAAAAGCCATCCCCGTTTAAGGAAGAGTTTTAGAAGCAGATGGGTAAGCATTTTGCAGATCTAATTTGGTGGTCAACAATTGGTCTATTACTAATAATCTTTCTTTAATGGGACCTCCTGAGCAAGAGGGTAAAAGGCTCTATTTAATTTATATTTCTATGACCGAACTCGAACTACAACAATACCTTCTCCGCGAGTACCCACAGGAGAACACTCGCTGCGAATGGAAGGAATTTAAGAATCTTAAGAACTCGTTCTGTGGGGACGAAAAGAATGATGTTATTTCCTATGTGTCGGCTATCGCCAACATGGAGGGAGGAGATTTAGTGATAGGCGTTCATGACAAGACATTGGAGATTGTTGGAACGGACACTTATAACTATGATAAGCAAAAGGCAATATTGCGTCTAGCAGAAAGATGCGTAAATCTTTCAACAGAAGACTTATATATAGATGAGTTTATCACAGATGATACTAATCGTAAAGTATGGGTTATACATATTCCCAAACATCTACCCAAACGACCCGTGTTTGCTCATAATAAGGCATGGCAACGAATAGAGGATTCTCTCGTAGCAATGACTACTGAACGCACGAGTGCAATTCTTGATGAACCGATTTTCAGTGAAACGGATTGGTCGGCACAAATTGTATCTGATGCAACGATTGACGACCTTGATGAAGTTGCCATAGCTAAAGCTCGTATGATGTTCAAGAAAGTACACAGCAGAATCCCTGAAGCCGAAGTAAATGCATGGACAGTGGAAACATTCTTGAGCAAGTGCGGCATAATGAAGAACGGAGGAATCACTCGTGCTGCAATTATTCTTCTTGGTAAATATGAATCCGCTTTCAAGCTACGTCCAGCTGTTGTTCAGGTGACTTGGACGAGACGGGATGAAAAGCAAGATGTTGTGGATTACGAACACTTCACCGTGCCATTTATATTAACCGTAGATGAGATCTTATCAAAGATTGAAAATCTAACCATGCGTGAAATGCCGGGAGGCACGCTCTTCCCAGACACGATGAAGCAATATGACGACTATACTATCCGTGAAGCTCTTCATAACTGCATTGCCCATCAAGATTACACGATGCAGCAGCGAATCAATTTTGTAGAAAATCCGACTTACCTTTATTACTCCAATGCAGGGAGTTTCATTCCTGGTACTTTGGAAAATGCTTTAACAAATGAAGAGCCTCAAGCATATTTCCGCAATGAGTGTCTTTGTAGGGCAATGGTTGATTTCAACATGATAGACACAGTAAGTAGAGGTATCAAGAAAATGTTTAATGAACAATGGCGTCGCCATTTTCCAATGCCTGATTATGAAATTGACGCTAAAAACAGAAAAGTGTCGGTACGCATTTATGGCAATGAAATAAATAAACAATATACTAATTTACTCAAAACCAACGATTCACTGACCTTATGGGACTGCATATCATTAGATGCAGTCCAAAAGGGCAGAGCTATTCATGAGGATGTTGCGCAGAATTTACTAAACAGAGGACTTATTGAGGGCGAAGCTCCCAATTATACAATATCTTTAGGGATTGCAAAGGCCACTAATCAACTGCAGGGTTATACTAAGCAGAAAGGACTTGATAAGGAGAAAATGAAACAGATGATTTTGCAGTATCTTAAGAATGCCGGTACAGATGGAGCGAAACGTGATAGTATTTATGAATATATCAAAGATGTAATGCCGCAAGTTAAGACGCATGAACAGCAATTGAGACTTTTAGGAGATATACTTAGCGCATTAAGTGTGGATAAACTTATTTACGCAAAAGGACGGATATGGTTCTTAAAAGAATAGTCATAACAGAAGATTTTGACGGTTTATTCCAATTATAGCGGAAATTATAACGGATTCCGTCATATTATAGCGGATAATGAAATACGATTAACTCATGTCAAATTCGTAAATTGAAGAAGTATGTTATTAGGAGAAAGAATAAAAGAATTAAGAGCAGAGCACGGAGTACTGCAAAGACAATTGGCTGCACTACTTGAAATAGATACTCCGATGTTCAGCAAAATAGAGCGCGGAGACAGACGAGCTAAACGGACACAAGTAATACAATTGGCAGAATATTTCAATATAGATAAAAATGAACTTCTCACTCTATGGTTAGCAGACAAAGTATTAGATGCGGTAGAGGATGAAGACGAATTAAAACACGATGCGATAGAGGTTGCACAAAAAAGAATAGGCTAACGCTTACAATTGTCGGGAACTATATGGTATCATAATAATCTAATTCCCGACATTATTATTTGATACTCAAATTACTAAATTGCGATATTCGGTTCAAGCGTGGAGCCTATTTCGTTTGTTAATCAGAAGGTTGTGGCAAACCCATAGCAAAATAAACGAAGATCCATACCCCACACTTGAATAGATATGGGGT
>ENA-OOXT01001780-OOXT01001780.1-human-gut-metagenome-genome-assembly--contig:-NODE-1780-length-13153-cov-2.072759_pt1 | contig 13153 bp, 11 predicted proteins | sample MGYA00241590_ERZ501349 | MGnify/ENA primary metagenome ERZ501349 (study PRJEB25962, sample SAMEA2042838) | human gut metagenome | biome: human gut; feature: human-associated habitat; material: faeces...
TTTTTTATTAAATTTATTTCATTTACTAATATAATTTCTTATACAAATTACTATTCTACTACTACACACTAATTGTAATTTATTTTGATAAAATATTTTTTCTTATATTTTCCAAATATTCATCAAAAAATATCATACAACAACTTTTTCTAATCTTCCTCCTAATCTACATAATAATTCATTTGTAATAGTACCTGCTTTATCAGCAACTTGTTCGGCAGTAATATTTTTATCTTTTCCTATAATTGTTATAATATCGCTTACTTTTACATTAGGTATATCAGAAATATCAATTAATAATTGATCCATGCAAATTCTACCTATTACATTAGCATAACTTTGATTTATTTTAACTTGCATATTTTTATTAGATAAACTTCTTGGTATTCCATCAGCATACCCTATTGATACAGAAGCAATTTTTTTATTTTCTCTTGCAATATATGTTCTTCCATAACTAACACAATCATTTTTATTTATTTCTTTTATACTTGTAATTCTAGCTTTCAATGTCAAAACAGGTTTTAAATTCAAATGTGTTAATTGATACGATTCATGCGAACTGTTTATTCCATACATAAGAATACCAACTCGTACATAATCATAACATAACTGACTATAATTTATTATACCATAACTACTTTGTAAATGTATTTTCCCTGTATCATATCCTTTTTCTTTTAGTTTTTTTATAGTTTCGTTAAATAATTCTATTTGGAGATTAGTAAATTCAATATCTTCTTTTACGCTAGAATCCGCAACACATAAATGACTAAACGTTCCCAAAATATTTAACTTTTCGTTTTCATATATTCTATATAATTTATCTAAGTGATTATATTTTTCTCCCAATCTATTCATACCGGTATTTATTTTTATATGACATTTTAACTTTTTATTAAAATTTAACTTTTTTATTTTTTCAGAATAATTATAATCAATAATAGTCTGAATTAAATCATATTTTAGAACATATTTTAAATCATCAAAATTAGTAAAACCTAGTATTAAAATATTTCCTTGTATATTATTTTTTCTTAAATATATACCTTCTTCTAATGTAGCTACTGCAAAATCAGCTATACCAATTTCTGATAATTTTCTCGCTACCAATAATACCCCATGTCCATAAGCATTAGCTTTCACAACTGCCATTATTTTTGTTTTTGCAGAAATTATTTTTTTTATTTCATTTATATTATTTACTAAATTATCTAAACTAATTTCAATCCATGCTCTATCTTTTAATAAATTATTATCTTTCATTTTTTATTACTTCCTTTATTTTTTCTATTAAAAATGCAAATATTGTTGTTGATATACAAACCAACAGATAAAAAACTAAATTATTTTCAGCAACTATTTTTTTTATTCCAATACTACCAGAAACAAACCTAATTCCTACAATAAAAAGTGGATGAAAAATATAAATATTTGTTGCTATATTTCTTATTTTCTTATTTGATGTTTTATTACAATTCATTAAATAGCAAAACAAAAAATACATAAGTGGTATTAAAAGCAAATACATACTATCATGTCTTTGTAATTTATAATAATGTAAGATACTTCCCTCCACACTCATAAGAAGAAAGAAGAAAAAAGCATATAATAAATTATACTTTGTATTTTTCAATTTGATTTTTGCTACATGTCCTAAACATATAAACACCGGTGCATAAAACAAGCCATTTCTTGTATAATCAAAAATATTAAATACAAATTCATATATTATTCGTGTAATTTTATTCATAGCAGTTATACCAAAATAACTATCGCCAAATACACCTATTATATATAATAAAACAGTTATAATTAAGGCTATTTTTACTCCATTTTTTTGTATTAAATAATATGTAATCCACACTCCAACAATAAGTGCTGGAAAATACCATAAATGATATAATGTTCCATTTATAAATATATCTTTTAATATTATAATAATATCAATATCTTTAAAACTTCCCATATAAATATTTATTGGTAAATACAATATTATACAAAGCAAATAAATCTTAAGTATTTTTTTTGTATAATCAACTAAAACTTGTTTATCTTTTAAAGACTTATCCAATATATAATATCCAGTTATCATTAGAAATAAAGGAACTGCTATTCTTCCTAATATTCTTGTAAAGAAAAAATCAAATTCTGGACTAATTTTGGCAAATGGTGAAATATGTATAGCAACAATTAAGAATGAAGCTATAAATCTCCATATATCAATATTCATTTTTTTATTCATTATTTTGTCCTTTGATTGTTAAAATAAATCCATCTACATTGTTTCCAGAAACAGTATAATTTTCTTTCAATTCTAAAATAAAGTTTTCATCTTTGTAAGGAATAAAAAATATCTTATATTCTTTATATACTAAAGGATTATTTGGATATATATAATCTTTTAAAAAATCTATATATTCTTCTAAACAAATATCTTTTTCTGTTATTATTTTTGAGTGGGGATAACCAACATATCGAAAATGCCATTCTTCATTTGATATTTTTGTGACAGCTTCTTTTTCATCTTTATATCTCTCAATAAAACCATATTTAGGAGCAATATTTCTAAAACTTTGACATATACCATAATGAGGAAATTTAGGACAAATAAAATCAATATCATCTTCATTCAATGCTAAATCTATTGCTAATCCTGTTTGATGTTCACTAGCATTCGGTAGTGCAACATATTTTTGTGTATAATCTCTACCATTTTCTTTTAAAGATGTGTTATATATATTTTTTTGTTCTCCCAGTGTTCTGTAACCACTTACAGGGACTATTTTATTTTCAGCATTTATATTATCTAGTATTAAGTGTAAAGAATAATTTGCAATATTATTTAATTTGATATTGTTGTATTCTTCATCAAAGGATACTAGATTATTTATTGTACTTTTCAATGTATAATCTGGGTTAATAAGGACTAATTCTCCTTTTCCAATATCTTCTTTTTTTAAAGTTATATTTTTCATTTATCCCACCCCAATTCAATTAAACGATCAATAACTTCTTCAAAAGGAATACCAATTTCTTTTAACATACTAGGGTATCTTGAATGTGATGTGCAGCCCGGAATAGTATTTACTTCATTGAAAACGATTTTTTTATCTTTTGTGTAAAACATATCAACTCTGGCAAAACCACTACAACCTAATATTTTGTAAATAGCAAGAGCAGTATCTTTAATTCTTTCTCTTTCTTCTTTACTAATTCTTGCAGGTAAATGTATTTTACTTGTTTTCAAATTGTATTTTTCAAAATAATCAAAGAAGCCATCTTCTAACTCTATTTCATCCACTTCACCAATTATTAATTTATCTGTTCCTAATACAGCACATCCAACTTCAAATCCATCTACATTTTCTTCTATAATCACTTTATTATCATACTTAAATGCTTCTTTTAATGCTTTTTTTAATTCGCTTATTGTTTTTATTTTTGTAATACCAAAAGATGATCCTGCTTTCAAAGGTTTTACAAACAATGGAAAATGTAAGTTACAAATTTTATTTTCTATCATCTCGTAACTATCTTTTTCATTAAATAAATAAGATATAGGTGATAAATAACCATTTGAAGAAACAATTTCGTGGGCTAAATACTTGTCCATACATATCGCAGATGAAGTCATATCACACCCAACATATTTTATTCCTGCAAGTTCCAATAGTCCTTGTAATCTTCCATCTTCTCCGTTTTGACCGTGCAATACTGGAAAAGCAACATCAATTTGAATAATTTCATTTGTTTCTAAAACTATAATTCCGTGATCACTTCTATTTGTTGAAATTGTAATTCGTTTGGCATCTTTTTCATTTAACCATTCATCTTTTTCAATATTATTTACATCACCATTATATAAATAAAAATCCCCATCTCTTGTAATTCCAATCATCAATAAATTGTACTTATCTTTTTTGATATTTTTAATTACGGAAGTTGCAGATACAAGTGATACATCATATTCACTTGAACACCCTCCAAATAAAATTGCTACTGTTTTTTTCATAAAAATCACATCTCCTCTACTTTAACATCACTTGGCAATTCATATTCAATAAGAACTTTCTCATCATATAATTTTTCTTTTCTGATTTCTTTTCTTGTTTTATTGTCTATTTCAACTCTTATAACTTCAACGCATTCATAAATATTTTCGTTTTCTTTGACATACTTTAAATTTCCATTTACTATCTTATAATCAACATTTGATTCGCTATTTGATAATATTTTCCCATACATATAATCTTCATCAAATGAAATGTCTATTTGATATATATTGTTAGTTTCATTTTTTACTTTTAAATCTAACCAACCACTACTAATCGTTGCGTCAATTCCTTCTAAAGAAGATTTATCTGGATTAGGAAAAGATTTTACTTTATGTCCGTGCCTTTCAGTAACTGTAAGTGGACTCATTAAAAATAGATAATGTAACAAATTACTTAAATGACAAAGCCCTCCACCTTTTTTTGCTACTATTTTTCCATCTACCAATATCAAACCATCTTTATATTTTCCGTACTTTTTACTATTTCTAACTAAATAACAAAAGGAAAATGTTTCATTAGGATATATTAAAATATGATTCATAGTTTTACTTGCTATTTTTAAGTTTTCGACTTTGTTTTTTTGATAAATAATATCGTATCCACTATTTTCGTTTATCATCAATGTTTTAGTCTTACAAACTTCATATTTTAATTTTTCTCCAAAACTTTTAGAATACTTATTTCCGTCAAACTTCATTCCAATTTGATAAAACAGATTCCTTTGCCATACTCGTAATGGTAATAAAAATGGAAATAACTGTGTTAATCTTTTTCTTGCCATTTTTTGCACCTCCAATCAACAAAAAAAAACAATCATTCAAATCAATATAATTACATTATATTAATTTATTTTAGATTGTTCTTTAATTTTTTCTTATAAATTTCTTAAAATTTTCTTAATTTTTACATAAAGGCAAAACTACTTCAAATACTGTTTCAAGATCATTACTTGTTGCAATTATTTTTCCATTATGTAATTCTACTATTTCTTTTGCAATAGCAAGTCCTAATCCACTGCCACCAGTCTTACTTGTTCTTGAAGAATCAGCTCTATAAAATTTTTCAAAAATTCTTTTTAATTTTTCTTCCGGTATTTTAGCACCTTTATTTTTTACTTTAACTATAACATTTTGATTATCTTTTTTTACTTCTATTTCTATTTTATCATTATTAATACTATAATTAATAGCATTTTTTATAATATTACCAAATACTCTAGCTATTTTATCAGAATCTGCATATATAATTATTTTATCATCACTTTTAATTGTTATTTCTTTATTATTTTCCTTTAATATAGGATAAAAATCATCAACTATTTGTTCTAACATCATAGTTAAATTTAATTCTTCTTTAGATAAAATAATTGTTTCAGCATTAAATCTTGATATATCAAATAATTCATTAATTAAGTCTTCTAAACGATATGACTTTTCTAAAGCAATATTTATGTATTTTACTCTTTGTTTCAAAGGCATATCGTTAATTTCATTAAGTAAAGATAAGTATCCAATCATAGAAGTTAAAGGTGTCTTTATATCGTGAGCTAAATATACGATTAAATCATTTTTTCTTTGTTCATTTTCTTGGGCAAGTCTTAAATTTTTTCTCGCCTGTTTTTTTATTTGATTCATTCTTTTTTCAACATCTAATAAATCTTCTGGAAGTACTATATCTTCTTCTTTATCACTTATTAAAAGTGCACTAGCATCTACTATTGAATCAACATATGATAATGTCTTATATAAACATTTTATAACTATTATTGAAAACCCTATTAACCATATTATTAATAATGTTGTAAAACTATATCCGATATTTCTTAATATATCATAAAAGAAATCACCTTCATACCAAATAACACTAGAACATATGCTTCTACATAAAAGCCATAATATTATAAAAATAAAAGTATAAATAGAAGTCCATAAAAATATTCTTTTTATAAATTTATTAGTTAATTTTTTGCCATATTTAATTTTCGTTTTCAATTTTATATCCAACTCCCCATATTGTTTTTATATATTTAGGTTCTCTTCCTATATCATTCATTTTTTCTCTTAAATGTCTAATATGTACCATAATTGTATTGTTATCTTTTTCATAATATTTTTCTTTCCATACTTCCATAAATAAATCTTCAGTTTTTACTGTAGTTCCCCTATTCTTACATAAGTACCACATAATAGAAAACTCAATTGGAGTAAGCAGTATCTTTTTATCTTTAAAATAAAATTCATGACTATTATTATTTATTACAATATTTCGAAAATCAATTACTTCTTCATTTTCTTCTACCTTATTATAATTTTTATATCTTCTAATTTGTGCTTTTACTCTTGCTACTAATTCTAATGGTTCAAATGGTTTAGTAACATAATCATCTGCTCCAATTGCAAATCCACTTATTTTATCTATATTTTCTACTTTAGCAGTTACAAATATTATTGGAAAGTTATACTTTTTTCTTATTTCTTCACATAACGAAAATCCATCAACACCAGGCATCATAATATCTAATATTGCTAAATCTATTTTTATGTTTTCTAAATCATTCATTATATGTTCACTAGAATAATATTTATAAACATTATAATTTTCATTTTTTAAGTATATTTCTATTAAATCTGCTATTTCTTTTTCATCATCAACTATTAAAATGTTACTCACAATATACCTCCATATAAATTACTATTTATCTGTCACTTCTATGTATAATTATATCATATTTTTCTTTATTTTTTTTAACAAAGTGTATATATGCTAACAAAAAGGGTTTTAGGGTTTCCCTAACTATCAGCAAATGTTAGGAGGACATTTGCAGTGCTGGCTAAGACATAAGTCTTAGTCTGCACCAAGACTTCTTTTTCATCTTTCTTTAACTTGATACTTACTTTTCCAGTTTATATTTTTTAAATTACATAAAAAATCATTATAATCTTTTCCACTTTCTGCTGGAGCATCAATTATTTTATAACTATCTGATAAAGAATATTCTAATGCTTTAGTTGCTAATCTTCCTGCATTATCATTATCAAAATGTACTATAATTGTATCTATATTTTGATTATTTTTTAAATAAGCTGTTATTGTGTTAGGCACTTTACTACCTATTACATCTTTTGAAGTTTGATAAACTCCTGCTAGAGATAATAAATTTTCTTCATCCCATTTTTCATTTTTCATTTCTTTTATTGTCGCATAAGATAATAAATCAATGGCACTTTCAAATATATGAACTTCATTATTTGGAATAATTGACTTTAGCTTAAAAGAAAAAGCTTTATCACTACCATAAGCATCGCACATATATCTACTTGCATTTGTTCCTCTAACTCCTGCATATCTAGGATTATTTTCTTCATCAAATCCTACAAAAACTACATTATTATGTGGATAAGTTTGATAAATATAACCTTTATTTATACATTCTTCTACTATAGTTTTACTTATTCCTCTATCAGTTAAATAAGTAATTACTCTATCATTATATTTAGATTTATTCGGTAGAACTAACTTTTTTATTTTTTCTTTTTCAGTCAGTTGTATCTTTGGTATGTATTTTTTCTCTATTCCTTTTTGGTTAATTAAGTGTTCTACTGCATCAGTAAATGAATATTCTTCTACTTGTATTAAATATTCTAGTGCTGTAATCCCACCAATTCCTCTTGAAAACCAAAACCATTTACCATTACTTATCTTCAAACTATCATGTGTTATTGTGTGATATGTACCTCTTGATTCATATACTAATTCATCTGGATTTTTATTTTGTAAATAAGATAATACATCTATTTCTTTTGCTTTATCTATCTGTTCTTGAGTAAAGTATGCCATTATCTTTCCTCTTTATCTTTTTGCTTTTTCTCTCTTGTTATAGTTTCTTTTAAAATAGGTAATATCTTTTCTTCAATATTATTATAAAAATTACTATTAAAGGTATTTATATCTACTAAATATTTTAATTGTTCGTTATCTTTAACTTCATTAAGAAAGTCATATAAATATCTTATGCCACCACTATCTAGTATTTCTTTAACTAATAATGGACTAAAAGTTTCATACTTTCCTAGTCCATATTTTTGTTTTATATGATAACAAAAATCATAATTATTTAGTTCTTCTAATGTATCACTAATAATAATATACTTATTATCATCTTTACAATTTAATAACTGCTTATCAACATATTCCCTACATAGTTCATTTATATCTTCTTGTACTAATTCTTCCACTTCCTTATGAATATCAAAATCATATTCAAGCCAAGACTCATATAAGTATTTTAATGTATTATTTCTTTCAAGAAGTGCTTTAATTTCATATCTATCAAGAATATCATTACCGACATATAAATCTTTAATTTCCTGCTTTAAAGTTATTTCATAAGTTTTATTTATAATACTTAAAGAATCTAATTTTATTATTTCTTGAATAAATTCATTATATTCTTTTTCTAATTTATTATTTAATTCATCTAATAATGTTTTATTTGATTTCACTTTCTTCCTCCAATCTAAAAAGATATTAACTTTTATTGTCAATATCTTTATCAAAATAATCCATTCTATTTAATGTATATAACATTTCATATTGTCCTTTAAAAAACATTTCTTCTAGTTCTATATACTTTTGATTTAAAAGATTTTTTAGTATTTCTATTAAAGCTAGACATTCTTTACTATTTAAGTTATTAGGATTTGTACTTTCAAGTATCTTATTTACATTAGGATATTTTTTTAAAAGTTGTTGATTATTCATTTCTAATTTAGAATATACTTTATTTTTCTTTTGTAAATCTAACTGCATATCAGAAACAAAATATCCAAAGGTTTCATAACTTGTCTTAAAAAAACTATTCATTTTTTTCATTTCTATCCTTAATTATCGCAACAAAAGGAACACCTAAAGCCCAAGCTATCTTACCAATAGTATCAATAGGAGGATTAGCTTTTAACTCTCCATTTTCTAACTTTTTAATATATTGTCCCTTTTTACCAAGATATGATGCTAATTCTTCTTCATTCATTCCTCTTATAGTTCTGTAATATCTAACATTATACGAAATTATCTTTTTTAATTCTGCATTTGCTTTAGCAACTCTTTTGTTTCTTTCTTTAACTCTCTCTACATCCACAATACTTCCACCTTTCATAAAGCATTATAAAACTATAAAGAGCATTTAACAAATGTACAAATTATCTTTCGTAGCTGTTTTTATACATTTGCCTATTTTGTTCTACTTCTTCTACATCATCATCTAATATTTCATTAGTTTTCTCATTCATATTTAATAACCTATTAACTTCATTTAATCTTTTTTGTTTATCTTTTAATTCTTCTTCTTGATTAAATGGTTTACCAAACTCTAATTTTGCTTTTTCAAGTTGAGTTTTTATCGTTTCAAGTTCTGTTTGTGAATCTAATAAATGACTCGATATATTATCTAGTGCATTATCAATTCTTGTAATATTTCCAAGTTCACTATTTCCTAGATTAACAATAGTAGTAGAATTTCTCTTTAAAATTAAGTTATACTCTTTCATAAATGCAAAGAACTTTAACTCCATTTTAAATCCTTTATACTCTCCTATCTCTTTTTTTTCATCACTTATAATGCTTTTACATTCATCAATTATCTTCGCACCAGCATCTTGTTTTTCAGAATATGTTATCCCATTGATAGTCATACCAGTAAAACTATCTTCATTACTATAATTATCACCTAAATATTCAATATCAGTTTTATAATTTTCAATATTTTTTTCTAATTCTTTTATTCTATTAGGATACTTCTTTTTAATTTTATCTTCTAAATCATATTGTTCATTTAGATAGCTTTGTTTTAAAAGTTTTAATTTTGATACTTGAGTATCTATTTCTGTTTTTTCAATTATCAATGGATTACCAGCTGCAAGTGCTTTTATTTCTGCATAAGAAAGTGCTACTTCATCTATATCTTCAGCACTTCTAACAGGTGTTTTTGATGTCATTATTTGAGATATAAACTTCTGTTTATTCTCTACCAACTGATAAAGGTAAGCATCAAATGTTTTTTCTGTTACATATCTATAAATATATACTTCTTTATTTTGGTTACCTTGTCTTATAATTCTTCCACTTCTTTGTATCAAATCACTAGGTCGCCACGGACAATCTAAATCATGAAGTGCTATTAGTCTATCTTGGCAGTTTGTTCCAGCACCCATTTTAACTGTGCTACCCATTAAAACTCTTACTTGTCCTGCTCTTACTTTTGCAAATAATGCTTGTTTTTGTAATTCTGTATTAGCATTATGAATAAACTCCACTTCATTTTCTGGTATACCTTTTTCTACTAATTTATTTTTTAAATCAGTGTAGGCATCAAATGAGCCATCTCCTTTTGGAGTAGATAAATCACAAAATACTAATTGAGCTGACTTTTTATCTTTTGTTTCTTCCCATATTCTATAAATATTTTGTGAGCAAGTATCTATTTTACTATTCTCATAATCTGGTAATAATTCATTTATTAGTCTTTGATCTAGTGCTATTTTTCTGCCCTCATTAGTGATTTTAAGCATATTATCTACTTTTGAATCTACTTCTCTATTCCTTACTTTTTCGGCTCGTTCTCCTAATGAATTTACTAAATCTAGTTGTGTTTGACTTGGCTTTATTACAATATTTTCATAATTTGCTTTAGGTAGTGGCAAATTTAATGTATCAGATGTTTTAATATCAGCAACTTCCTTAAACATATTCATTAACTCTGGTAAGTTATAAAATTTAGCAAATCTAGTTTTAGTTCTATAACCAGTTCCCTCTGGTGCAAGTTCTATTGCAGTAACAGTTTCTCCAAAGGTACTTGCCCAATTATCAAAATGCTCTAAACTATTTTCTTTTAGTCCTGCATATTGTAAATATCTCTGCATTGTATATAGTTCAACCATAGAATTACTTACTGGTGTACCTGTTGCAAACACAACTCCCTTTCCACCTGTAATTTCATCTAAATATCTACATTTCATAAAAAGGTCGGAAGATTTTTGTGCTTCAGTTTGTGCTATTCCACCAACATTACGCATTTTCGTATATAAAAACAAATTCTTATAATTATGAGCTTCATCTACAAACATCTTGTCAATTCCAAGTTGCTCAAAATTAATTACATTATCTTTTCTATGGTCTGCTTTTAGCTTTTCTAATTTATTTTCTAAACCTCTTCTTGTTTTTTCCATTTGCTTAATAGTAAAGTTCTCTGCATTATTCCTTTTAGCTTCTTCAATCCCATTTATAATTGTTCTAATTTGATTATCAATTAATACTTGTTGTCTTTCATAAGACATTGGTATTCTTTCAAATTGACTATGTCCAATTATAATCGCATCATAATCCCCTGTCGCAATTCTACTGCAAAACTTTTTACGATTTGCTGTAGCAAAGTCTTTTTTTGTAGCAACTAAAATGTTTGCTGACGGATATAGTTGTAAAAATTCACTTCCAAACTGTTCAATGATGTGGTTTGGAACAACAAAAATAGACTTGTTACATAGTCCAAGTCTTTTACTTTCCATAGCACCTGCTACCATTTCAAAAGTTTTACCAGCTCCTACTTCATGTGCTAAAAGAGTATTTTTACCATACAATATATGAGCTATTGCATTCTCCTGATGTTTTCTCAATGTTATTTCTGGACTCATTCCTGCAAATTTCAAATGACTTCCATCATAAGTTCTTGGTCTAATACTATTAAAAGTATCATTATATAATCTAACTAACTTTTCTCTTCTTTCTTGATCTTTGAAAATCCAATCTGTAAATGCTTGTTTTATTTGTTCTTGTTTTGCCTGTGCAATAGCTGTTTCTTTACCATTAAACTCCCTTATTTTATTTCCATCTATATCCGTTTTTGTATCATAGATTTTAACATCTTTTAAATTTAGTGTTTTTTCTATTATTTCGTACGCATTTATTCTTGAAGTTCCATAAGCATTATATGCTTTTACATTTCCATAATCATAACTTTTACATGATATATACCATGCTCCAGTAAAACTGCTGTAATTAGCTTTTATTTTTCCTTGTTCATAACTTCCAGTATTTAATAATTGATACATAAACTCATTAATTATTTCTTGTGGTATCCAAGTAGAACCTAACTTTACACCTATATCACTTGCTTTAATATCTTCAGGCATAACTTTTTTTAATCCTTCAATATTAATTTTAAATTCTGGATGTGTTTCTACCAACGCTTCTGCTAATTTTAATTTTTCTCTTATATTGCCAGAAAGATATTCATCTGCTGTAACATACTTATTATCTTCCATTGGAACTTTATAAATTATGCCTTCTAATTCTTTTATTATTTCATCTTGACTTTTAGCTGTAAGCATAATTACCGGTGTTTTAATATTTTGTCTTCTTATTTCTTTAAGAAGACTAAAGCCATCAAGCTTAGGCATCATTACATCAAGGATAATAGCATCATAACTACTAGAGGTAATAAAATCTAGGGCTTCTTCGCCATCATAGGCACAATCGACAGTATAATTATTCTTTTTGAGTAATTTCCTTGTATGCGTTTATTGTTCTTTTTGAGAACATATCTGCTTTTCTCTTAAACTTTCCATCATCCATTACTTCTAATGAACACAATAAATAATAACTACTATCTGCTTCAAAGGCTAGTTTATTTCCTCTACTATTTATTCTTCCATATTTTTTTACATATTCATCATATAGCCTATTTAATTTATTTTGAGCTACTTTTATATTTTCATCAGGATAATTTTCAGTTTGTAAATCAATTAAATCATAAGTTGCATCACGAAGATCTATCATACCTTTTATTCTACTCATTGTAGTAATTGGTAAATCTTGTTCCATCATTAAGCTGTTTTCTCTAAAATATACTTTTCCATCTATTAAAGCATAAGAATAATTTTTCACATTAGGATCTGCTGGTATTGCTACTTGTTCATTTTCTTCAATATCTCCAACTGTATATTCCGTTATTTCTCCATTTATTTTGTCTACTGCTTCACTTAATAATGTTTTTAAATCTATTCCATCAAATGCTTTGCATTCTGCTACATTTCCAAATCTAC
>ENA-OOXT01001790-OOXT01001790.1-human-gut-metagenome-genome-assembly--contig:-NODE-1790-length-13097-cov-1.866508_pt1 | contig 13097 bp, 13 predicted proteins | sample MGYA00241590_ERZ501349 | MGnify/ENA primary metagenome ERZ501349 (study PRJEB25962, sample SAMEA2042838) | human gut metagenome | biome: human gut; feature: human-associated habitat; material: faeces...
AATCTTGCCTTCAACTGCCTCTATAACAGATTCAACTTCATCACTGAACTTATGAACAAGCTTATTAACCTTCTTAGACTGGGCAAGCTTTACAGCCTTATCTGCTGCTTCCTTGATACCTGTTCCCTTAAGTGCTGATATTTCTACAACTTCGCATCCAAGCTTTTCTGATAACTTAGCTGTGTTAAGAGTAATACCATTTCTTGATAAAAGGTCTACCATATTTACAGCCATAATTACTGGAATACCAAGCTCCATAATCTGTGTTGAAAGATATAAGTTTCTTTCAATGTTAGTACCATCAACGATATTGATGATAGCATCTGGTCTTTCGTTAATAAGATAGTTTCTTGCAACTACTTCCTCTAAAGTGTATGGAGAAAGCGAATAAATACCTGGAAGGTCAATAATTTGAAGAGGCTCCTTCGTTTTCTTATAAATTCCTTCTTTTTTATCAACAGTAACACCTGGCCAGTTACCAACATGTGCTGTTGAACCAGTTAAAGCATTAAATAGGGTAGTTTTACCACAGTTGGGATTACCTGCTAAAGCAATAGTCTTCATTAGTTCTTCCCTCCTTTAAGCTCACATACAACAAGGCAAGCCTCGTTCTTTCTTAGAGTTAATTCGTATCCTCTAATTGTAACCTCAATTGGATCACCAAGAGGAGCTTTTTTTCTAAGTAGCACATCAGCACCTGGTGTAACACCCATATCAAAAAGCCTACGTCGTACTCTTCCTTCACCTAAAACGTTTACTATGGTAGCTTCATCGCCAATAGTAAGCTCATCTAACTTTTTTTGCACAATATAACCTCCTATGCTACAACGATTTTTGTTGCAATATCCTTATCTAGGGCAAGACGACCCTCGCATACCTTGCAAATAACATTACCGCCGCTTTGGTTTAAAACAGTAATTGTTGAATTTACAGTGATGCCTAAGGACTCTAAATGCTTCTTTGTTTTTTCATCCGCAAGAATTTTTACAATCTTTAATTCCTTATTAGGCGGTGCAATTACAAGTGGCATTTTATCACTCCTTCACTCAATGGTTAGTTTTTATGAACTAACTTACTCTTATATTATATTACTAAAAAGTTTGTTGTCAATAACTTTTTTGCAAAAAGTTAATTAAGCCTAACAAAAAAAGATACTAATACTTGGAGATTTTCCTTTCTTAGTATCTTTAAATATTATTTAATATAGCTTTGGTAATTTATAGCCTCATACATATTAGGCCTTCTATCCCTAAATACGCCCCAGCTAACACGCTTTTTATTTAGCGCATCAATATCAAATTCATAAATGATGTAGCCCTCTTCTTCTCTATTTAGCTCACAAACCTTACTACCTTCCTCATTGGCAATAAATGATGAACCATAGAAGGTCATTGAAGAATCCATAATAGTTTCCTTACCAACACGGTTTGAGGCTACAACAGGAATGATATTAGCCGCAGCATGTCCACACATTGTATTTTGCCAGTGGCATTTAGAATCAATCGGAAGGACAGGCTCACTACCAATTGCAGTTGGAAAAAGTAAGGCCTCAGCTCCCATTAGGGTTAAGCACCTTGCGGTTTCAGGAAACCACTGATCCCAGCAAATACCAATACCAAGCTTTAAATATTTAGTATTAAAGACCTTAAAGCCCGTGTCTCCTGGTGTAAAATAAAACTTTTCCTCGTAGCATTCCCCTGTTGGAATATGTGTTTTACGATATACTCCTAAATCACTTCCATCAGCGTCAATTACAATAATTGAATTATAATAGGCAACACCACTTTTTTCAAAAAAGCTCAATGGTATTACAACTTCAAGTTCACGAGCAAGATTACTAAAAGTTTTATAAAATTCAGTCTCTTTAATATTTTCAATTGCTAAATCAAAGAAGTCATAATTTTCCTTTTGACAAAAATAGGGAGTTAAAAATAGCTCTGATAAAAGAATAACATTAGCTCCATCCTGATGAGCCTTTCTTACATATTCTGAAGCTTTCCTAATATTTTCCTCACTATTTGGTGAAATTGCCATTTGTACAGCACATAATTTTACTTTTCTCATTTTATTCTTCCTTTCCTGGTATTTGCATCGTCACACAGTGAATATTTCCTCCTGCAAGTAATATTTCACGTGACATAAGGCTATATACATCCTTATTAGGATAATATTCCTTTAAAATATTTAAAGCATTTTGATCCTCAGGAACACCAAACTGAGGAACAATAACAAATTTATCAGACATATAAAAATTAATATATGAACCAGCAAGCCTATTATTTTCTGGTCTTATAATTGCATCCGTTATTTGAAGACCACGGGCCTCCTCCTTAGTTAAATAAAGAGTTGATGGCACATTAATATTAACAATTTTAAGCCTTCTTCCCTTGGCATCACGCTCATGATTTAGCACATCTAGAGCTTCCTTATAATATTTTGATTGAATATCATTTAAATCATCAGATGAGGCAAGTGCTACAACTCCAGGCTCTAAAAAGCAGGCGACATTATCAACATGCTCATTAGTCTCATCATTATAAATTCCATGAGGAAGCCAAATAACCTTCTTAGCATTAAAATAGCTTAAAAGCTTTTTTTCTATTTCTTCCTTAGTAAGATTACTATTTCTTCCTTTAGATAAAAGACAAGCCTCAGTCGTTAAAATAGTCCCTTCGCCATCTGAGTGAACAGAACCACCCTCTAAAATAAAATCCTTAGCCGAAATTGAATCACATTTAAAATAATCAATTAATTTTTGACCAAGCTTGTCATCGTCAGACCAATTTTGATATAAGCCATCTACATGACCACCCCAGGCATTAAAGCCAAAATCTAGAGCTTTAAGCTTTTTATGATTAGATAAAAAGATTAGGGTATTATCACGAGCCCAGGAATCATTGTAAGGAATTCTTAAAATTTCTACATTTGCTAATCTAAATGGCTTTAGCTCTTCCTCATCAATTTGCGGGTCACATAGTAAATAAACCATCTCATATTTACTTATAATTTTAACAAGCTCAAGAAAAACTGGCCTAACCTCCTTGGCCTTGTTACGCCAGGTATCAGCACGATATGGTAATTCAATAATGGTACCCTGGTGCCTTCCGCCCTCAAAGGGGAAATAAAAATTATTCATGTCGCTTGATTGATTCATAATATTCCTCCAAATCCTTCTTATGCTTATCATATAAATCCCAGGTTTTAAAATCAATAACCGAAACCTTATCAGGATAATCTGACAAAACGGTGGCATTTTTTGATTTATAATACTTAATTCTTGCGATTACATCCTCATTAAAAATTTCACCAGGAATAATCAGAGGAATTCCGGGCGGATAAATCATAATTGACTCCTTAGAGATCAGACCTAAAGCATCATCTAAATCAACTACCTTTAAAGGAGCATGATAAGCCGTTCTTGGTCTTATAATTCCCACAGCAAAAGGACTATCATATTTAAATTTAGGATACAAATCATCATTTTTAAGGTATCTTTTAGAAATATCCTTTAAAGCATTAATTAAATTATCAACATAATCATTAATATATTCATCACAATCATTATCAATAACAATACTAAGTTTAATATTATCAATAGAACTAAAAGTAACCTTAATCTTATTAATTAGTTCATTATATATATACACAGGTAGTATTCTATCATTATTAATAACAAAATTCCACAACTTATTATTATCATATACCACAATCTTGTTAATAGAAGCATTTTCTAAATAATCAGTGTTCATACCAATTTGATTTAACAATCTCACCATTTTATCCTGCATTATACCACCCAAACTTCCTATCTAATATTATACTAAAAAAAGAGAGTAAATTAAACCTATTTACAATCTTTTTACAATCTTTTTTAAACTCGAGTCTAAGGTCTCTCGCTTATATGAAAAGCCTATAGTCTTTCCATAGCAATTTAGAGCCTATAGTCTCTAAATTAATCACTATTAAATATCAACAGTTATTGTTGATACATAAAAATCACTCTGTTTTTAAGAGTGATCTTCTTCTAAGAATTTTTTAATACCATTAGCAGATAAAGTAGCACATTTAATTCTTGATGGCTGCTTACTAGTATCATCAAATACTAATAATTCTTTTAATACTTCTTTATCATATTCTTCTTCATTAATCATTTTTAAATAATTATCTATTAAGTAAATACCTTCTTCTTTAGTTTTACCAATAAGTAAATTAGTAAGAATGTTAGTGGATGATATACTAATAACACATGCTTCTCCTTCAAAAGAAATATCTTTAATAATATTATCTTCTATCTTTAAATAAATATCTAAATTATCAATACAACTAACATTTCTAGTATTAATTTTAATATAATCAGTACCACTAACTCTTTTATTATTAGGGTTTTGATAATTATCCAAAATAATACTTCTCTTAATATCTTTATCCATTACAATATTTCCTTCCATATATTTTTACTATTCTTAAGAACATTAATAAGTAAATCAACCTCTTCTTTAGTATTATAAAAGCTAAGACTAATTCTAACAGTATTACTAATATTAAAAACATTATCTATCATTTTAGCACAATGATTACCCGCTCTTACACAAATATTATATTTATCTAAATAAATGGCAGTATCTTGTGCAAAAACACCATCAATATTAAAAGCTACAATATTAGTATCTACATCTTTATTATATATAGTAATAAAATCAAGTTTAGATAGTTCATTAATTAAATATTTTCTCAAACCTCTTTCGTACTTATTAATTTTATCCATACCAATGTTATTTAAATAATCAATTGCCGCACTAAGACCTAATACTCCTTCAATATTTGGAGTACCACCTTCAAGTCTAGTAGGAATTTCTCTTAGTTCAACATAGCCATCCTTAGTAAACATAGCATTCATACCACCACCATAATTAAATGGTTTAACTTTATCTAGTAAATCAAATTTACCGTATAAGACACCAATACCAGTAGGACCATACATTTTATGACCAGAAAAAGCCATAAAATCAATATCCATATCTTGTACATCTATTTTTTTATGAGGAGCTCCTTGAGCAGCATCTACTACCATTAAAATATTATTATCATGAGCTATCTTACTAATTTCCTTAATAGGTCTCTCATCTCCAATAACATTAGTTACCATTGCAAGAGATATAACTTTAGTCTTATTATTAATAGCCTTTTTAACATTTTCCACAGTAACTTCATGCTTATCATTAAGTTCAATATATTTAACTTTAATTCCAATTTCCTTTTGAAGTATAAACCAAGGTAAAATATTAGAAGCATGTTCGCTCAAAGTAACAAGGACCTCATCATCACGTTTAAGATAATTTCTGAAAAAACCACTAACAATCATATTCATACTATTAGTAGTACCACTAGTAAAAACAATTTCAGAAGTTTCTTTAGCATTAATAAAATCACGAATCTTTTCTCTAGTACCCTCATATAAACTATCAACAGTAGCACTAAGACTATAATCTCCTCTATGTGCATTAGCGGTATATTCAGTATAATAATTACAAATAGCTTCTTTGACACATTTAGGTTTTAAAGTAGTGGCCCCATTATCAAAATAAACAATATTTTTATTAAGTAATTCAAAATCATTTCTATTCATTTATTCACCTCCTAAATCATTTAAAAGTTCAAGTATCTTTTCTCTATATTCCATATCTGGGTTAATATTTGAAATAATCATTCCCTTAATAATTAATTTAATAGCGGTTTCATAATCAATACCTCTACTCATCAAATAAAATATATCCTCTTCATTAATTGTACCAATCGTAGAAGAATGAATTCCAGTAGTACTAGCTTCTCCTATAAACATATTAGGATTAATCTTATTATTAGAATTTCCCAAAGTAACAATCTTAGTTTGTTGATTCAAATAAGTATCCAAAATACCATTTTCAACATAACTATTAATATCAAATACATTAGAACTATTTTCCTTTGCAACAGTTCTATTACATATATCACTACAAGTATCTTTCTTCAAATGATAAATATTAATAGTAAACTTATCATTACCACTACTAACACTAGAAAAATTATACTTAAAATTAGCTTTATCTTTACTTAAATTTACATCAATAGTCTCATCAGTATTATTATTATAATAAAATTTATTAACAACTAAATTTCCAAAAATATTATATTTATTCATAGTGGTAATATAGTCATTATTTGAATATACAAATAAACAAACATGAGTATTTTCTTTAACAATAATATTCAAATTAACATCGTTGCAATCAATGTACTCAATAGCAAAGTTACCACTATTTAAAAAACTAATTTCATTATTAACAATACTAATATCACTATAGTCACAAGGAATAATTTCATTATTAACTACTCTTATTTTATTCATTATTATCTTCCTTTGTTAACTCATTTTTAATATTTTTATAATTAGTATAACCATTTTTTTCAATTTCTATAGCTAGTTCATAATTACCAGTTTCAATAATAGTACCATTATTCATAATATGCACATAATCAGGATGTAAGTATTCAAGTATTTTAGGATGATGTGTAATGATAAGAATAGAAGTATTAGGATGATCTTCTTTATAATTATGTATATTCATTCCAACAATTCTAAGACTATCAATATCCAAACCTGAATCAAGTTCATCTAAAATAATTAATTTAGGTTCTAAGAGTTTAATTTGTAATACCTCATTTTTTTTCTTTTCTCCTCCAGAAAAACCAACATTAAGACTTCTATGAATTAGTTCTTTATTCATAGATAACTCATCAGCACCATTTTCACATTTTAATATAAAATCATATAAACCAATTCTCTTATTATTAACAGCGCTCATAGCGGTTCTTAAAAAGTCTTGGTTAGATACACCTTCAATTTCCATAGGATATTGCATAGCAAGAAAAATACCAAGCTTAGCTCTTTCATCAGTAGATAAAGGAATTAGATTGTCACCATTAAAAATAATATTTCCAGATAAAATTTTATAATTACTATCGCCCATAATAACCCTAGATAAAGTAGATTTCCCTACACCATTAGGGCCCATAATTACATGAGTTTCACCATCATTTATTATTATGTTAAAATCATTTAATATAACTTTATCATCAACCGTGGCTTTCAAATTTTCTATTTTTAACATATTATCCCTCATTTCATACTAATTATATCACGATTATGAATATTTGAAAATAAATAATACATATTAAAAAGGTATAAATATCAAATATTTATACCATTAATACTAAAGATAATCAGCAAATCTCTTAGATTTAGAAGGATGTCTTAATTTTCCTAGAGCCTTATATTCAATTTGTCTAATTCTTTCACGTGTAAGACCATATCCCTTACCAATCTCATCAAGTGTCATAGGACCATTTTCATTAAGTCCATATCTAAGTATTAAAATATCCCTTTCTCTTTCAGTTAATTCATTTATAGCGGACATCAGACAATTTCTTAAATCCTCTTTTTCATATTCTTCATCCAAAGAATAATCAGAAATAACAAAATTAATTAATGTATCATTTTCATCTTCTCCAACTGGAGCATCTAAAGCCACAAGATTAGTTCTAGAATAAAGATTTTTAAGTTCTGCAACCTTCGCTGGTGACATTCTCAAACGAGCGGCTATTTCCTTATTAGAAGGATTAGAACATCCCTTGCTTTCTTCGATTTCATACTCAGCCTTTTGAATATATCTAATTTTTTCACATGCATGAGTAGGAATTCTAATAGTGGAACTCTTTTCATATATAGCTCTTGTAATAGCTTGTCTTATCCACCAACTTGCATAAGTAGAGAATCTATATCCCTTAGTAACATCAAATTTATATACAGCACGCATAAGACCAATATTACCTTCTTGAATTACATCTAATAAAGTAAAAGAATTTAAAGAAGTTCTATAACATTTAGCAATAGATACAACTAATCTTGTATTATGTTCTACAATATTATTTTTAATTTTACTATAAGCAATAATTTGTTCGAGCTGATAACTAATAAAATTATCATCAATAGCCTTTTCATCTTTTGCTTGAAGTCCTAATTTATTGATAATAAAATCTTTATTCTTAATAATATCTATACCATTAAGTTCAACAATATTTAAATAATTCTTAATTTTAGTTTTATCACTTTCATCAAGTAATCCAACTCTATAAATAGTCTTAATTTTTCTCAATAAACCAATATCATTGATTGACAATAAAATTTTATCTATATCATAAAAGCATATATTACCATCATTATCTAAATATGAAATCTTCATATTATCTTTAGCCTCATTTAAAGATTCAAAAGCTTGCTTCTCCTCTTCTTGTGTAAATAATTTAGTTTTACCAATTTCCATTAAATAAGTACGAACACTATTATTCGTAACAAGTCCCTTATCTTCAAATGTATTTTCAATATCACTATCAGAAATAGAATTACTATTAAAGCCTGCATAGTCATCACTTAAATTCATATCTTCTAAAAATTTATAAATATAATAATATTTCTTCTTTATTTCATTAGAATTTTTATTTACTGATAATAAATCTTTAAAATAGTGTAAAACATTTATTTCACCAAATTTATCAGCCAAATAGAAATAACTATTTTTGTCAATATTTAAATTTTCAAGTTCTCTAGCAATAAATAATATATAGTATTTATTTATCAATTCTTCTTTCTTTAATGTACTATTATTAATTATTATATCAAAAGCACTATTAACATTTTCCCTTCCATATTCATCAATTAGATTAATATACATTTTCATAGTAAATTTACTACTTTTTTCTATTTTATCTATAATTTTACTATAATCATCCATAATAAACCTCCTTTAATTCTTTAAAATACAACATGCCCTTAATTGAAACAATATACTAGCACAAAAATAAAAAAAAGTCAAACAAAATAGTTTAACTTTCAATTTTAAAGTTTTTAGTCAGCTCATCTAAGCTTTTTACAAGCTTATCAGCATCTTCCCATGTCTTTAATTTAACACCAGATGCATATTTATGGCCACCACCACCAAATTTAGTAGCAAGATCATTAACATAAGGTCCAACAGATCTAATATTAGCTCTAATAAGACCGGACTTAATATCTTCAGATAAAAATACCCATACAACAATTTCATTTACAAATTTCAAATCATTAATCATATTTCCTGCAGCGGCACTATCAACACCATATTCTTTCATAACCTTATCAGTAATTTTGATATATGCCACACCATTATCTGTTAAAGTAATATTTTGATAAATATATCCCTCAAACCTAACTTCAACCATTGGTCTTTGATAAAGAATTTTATATAGTTCAGTAAAATTAATGTTAGTTTCATCAATAAGTTTATTTACCAAACCAAATGTTTTTGAAGAAGTATAATCATGTAAGAATCTATCAGTGTCTCCTACAATACCAAGATATAATCTTTCACCAATTTCTTTATTCAATTCAATTTTATTAGTAAAAGCAAACTCTAAAAGTAATTGACAAGTACTGCAAGCATTATCATCAATATATTCTATATTTCCATATTTATCTATAAAAGGATGATGATCAATTTTAATAACATATTCAAAATTATTAATATTAGCACCATCAATTCTTTTAATATCAGGAGTATCAAGTACAATGCATAATCCTTTAGTAGTATCAATATTATCTATTTTATCACTAGTACCAAAAAATTTAAATCTACTAGCGGGATTACCAACAGCATAAACTTTCTTATTAGGAAATAACTTTAATATAATTTCCTTAAGGGCAAATTGAGCTCCTAAAGCATCAGGATCAGCCCCTATATGTCTAGCAATAACAATAGTATCATACTTCTTAATTGCTTTAAATATTTGTTTATAAATATTCATAAATTATCCTTGTAATAATATTGAATAAGTATCTCTAGCAATCATAAGCTCTTCATCAGTAGGAATAATATAAACAGGAACTTTAGAATCATCAGTAGTAATTTTTCTTTCTTCTCCTCTTACATTATTAGCCTCTTCATCTAACTTAATACCTAGAGCACCAAGTTTATCAACAATTTGACGTCTAGTACTAATAGAGTTTTCACCAACACCAGCAGTAAATACAATAGCATCAGCACCACCCATTTCAACATAGTACATAGCAATATAATTAACAATTCTATTAACATACATTTTTTGGGCTAACTTACATCTTTCATCACCATTATTAATACCATCTTCTATATCTCTAGAATCGCTACTAACACCACTAACACCAAGTAAGCCACTCTTTTTATTTAAAGCAGTATCCATCTCTTTAGCACTCATACCAGTTTGTTCCATAATATAAGGAATAATACTCGAGTCGATATCTCCGCATCTAGACCCCATCATAATACCAGCATTAGGTGTAAGTCCCATTGAAGTATCAATACATTTACCATCCACTATAGCAGAAATACTACCACCATTACCAATATGACAAGTAATAATACGAGTATCATCTCTGTCTAATATTTCATTCATTCTTTTAGAAACATATCTATGACTAGTACCATGCATACCATATTTTCTAACACCATATTCAGTATACCATTCATATGGAACTGGATAAATATAATTTACTTTATCCATAGTAGCATGAAATGCAGTATCAAACACAGCAGTCTGAAGAGCATTTGGGAATACTTCTTTACTAGCTTCAATACCAGTAATAGAAGCAGGATTATGTAAAGGAGCTAATGGTTTATATTTAATCATATCATTAATAACAGATTCATCAATAACAACAGTATGGTCGTATTTTTCACCACCTTGAACAGTTCTATGTCCAACAGCCTTAATATCCTCACAAGATTCAATAACCTTATTATCAATTAATTCTTTAACCAATATTTCAAAAGCATCCTTATGATCCTTTAAAGCAGCCTCCTTTTTAGTCTTTTCTCCATTTAATTTAATAGTATAAAAACTATTATCTATACCAATTCTTTCAAATACACCAGAAATAAGAACATTCTCTTCAGGCATTTCATATAATTGAAATTTCAAAGAACTACTTCCAGCATTTACAGATAATATTTTCATTATTTCACCTCTTTCATACCATATTATAACAAACCACCATAAAAAAAACAACCAGCAAACTAAAAATATACATAAAAAAATATCAACAAAACTGTTGATATCTTTATTTTATTCATTATCTCCCATAAGTACAGGAAGTATTTGTTTTTTCCTAGAGACAACATTTCGTAAGAAAATACCTTGCTTGATATTATCAATATTAAATCCATTTTGTAGTGGTTCCTTAGCTCTATCACTATATAAAACATAAGTACCATTTTTAAGTATATCCGTTACAAATAAACAAACATATAAATAATCATTATGTTCACATACTTTATTAAGAAGTTCAATATACTCATCTTTCTTATCGAGTACATCTTTAATATCAGTAGTAATAACTTGTCCAAGTCCAATCTTAGCATTATTAATAGTATAAGTCTTATAATCCTTATATAGAACTTGTTCCATGGTCATTCCTTCCAAAGAAGAACCTGCTCTTATCATATCGTAACCATATACTTTATAATCAACACCCGCAATCTTACTAAGTTCGCAAGCAGCCTCTCTATCTATATCAGTAGTAGTAGGACTAGTAAGAATAAGAGTATCAGATAATATACCAGAAAGCATAAGACCTGCTATATTCTTAGGTATATCAATTCTATTCTCTTTATATAAAGTATAAATAATAGTATTAGTACTACCAACCGGCATATTTCTAAAACTAATAGGCATATTAGTACCAACAGTACCAATATTATGATGATCTATTATTTCTAAAATATTAGCATCTTCAAGTCCAATAGCACTTTGTTCATAAGAATTATGGTCAACCAATATAACTTTTTTCTTATTACTAAGACCAACATCAGAAAATCTAAGAATACCCATACATTTATCATTCTTATTAAGAACAGGATAATAACTATATCTAGTCTTATTAGCAAGTTTAATAAATTCATTAATATCATCATTTTCATTAACACATAGAACTTTATCAGTATTTAGTATAGTAGTAACATTATTACATAAACTAAATATTTTAGTAGTCTCCAAAGTAGTAAATGTAGTATAAATAACATTAACTTTATTTTTTCTAGCAATAGCAAGATGTTCTTCTTTAACTTCACCACCGCCAGTAATAACAATAAGTTTAACACCAGAGTTAACAGCATACTCAATAACACTATGTCTGTCACCAAGAATTAAAATATCTTTATCATCAAGTTTAACAGATTCCATAATAGTAGAACTTTTATAAGCTGCCACCCTTAAATTGCCTATAATTTCATCATCAAATCTAAGTACTTCTTTACCTTTAATAACTTCACATATATTGTCATAAGAAGCATGAACAATACTATAATTAAAAGAAAATTGATCCATAGCAATATCTTTCATACTAACAATACCAAGTAAATTTCTATTCTTATCAACAACTGGTATTTTACTAATACCAACTTTACTCATTCTAAAATAAGCATTATAAATAGATTCATTTTCTCTTATAGTATAATTCTTAGTATAACGCAAATCTTTAATCTTAATATTAACATCATTTAAAAATATAGGTTCAGGTGTATTAAAATATTGAAGAGCATATTTAGATTCTAAATTAATAGAACTAAGTACAGCAGGAATAGTATTCATACCAAGTTTATTCTTTAAATAAGATAACGTAATTGCAGCAGTAACACTATCAGTATCAGGATTTCTATGTCCAAATATATATACTTTTTCCATTTCTTTTCCTCCTTTGTATAACACAAATAATTATATATAAAAAACAATTTAAAAGCAAGTACTAATTACAAAAAAACTACTTATTTTCAACATTATAACCTCTATGTAAGTACTTTTTACAAGTATCACTACCTCTTTCACCTAAAAAACTCTTATAGATATCAATAATATCCTCATTATCAGAAGCACATCTAATCTTCATTTTTTTATCAATATCATATAGTCCCTTCATCCTTGCTGATTTCAAATTAGGTGTATTAGGATATACCCTAGGTTGACCTCCTCCGGCTATACAACCACCTTCACAA
>ENA-OOXT01001800-OOXT01001800.1-human-gut-metagenome-genome-assembly--contig:-NODE-1800-length-13054-cov-1.869298_pt1 | contig 13054 bp, 11 predicted proteins | sample MGYA00241590_ERZ501349 | MGnify/ENA primary metagenome ERZ501349 (study PRJEB25962, sample SAMEA2042838) | human gut metagenome | biome: human gut; feature: human-associated habitat; material: faeces...
ATACTTTTGAAATTATATTCAGATTTCATTTTTTCATATTGTTCTAAGCATTTGTTTTGGTAAATTTCAAAACTTTTGTAGAAGTCTGTTGAGAAGCCTACATCTCTTCCGCTTTCATAATAGTTTAGACCTGTAGTTCCAATAATTCTTTTTAATAGGACATCAACAGGCATATCAAGATAAAATATCAAATCAGGTTCAGGAGCGTATTCATATAGATTTTTAACCCATTCAATATCCTGACCTCTTACAACATCTCGAGCTAATGCAGTGTAGTAATATCTGTCTAATAGTACGATAAATCCAGATTTTAGGGCTGGTATAATTTGGTTTTCCAATCTGTCTGCAAAATCTGCTGCATATAAAAGGCTGTATGTAGTCGCATTCAAAAGGTTTCTTTCTTTTGCATCATCAATTACTCCAGCAATCAATCTTGAAGTTTTCCATTCAGATACCATAACTCCATATGATTGAGCTTGGATAGATTTTTTTAATAATTCCAATTGAGTGGATTTGCCTGATCCGTCAGTTCCTTCAATTACAATAAGCAAACCTTCATATCCGTGTTTTGTTCTAAATTGTGCCATTATAAGTTTACTCCTTTGTTTGCTAGAACTTCTTTTAACATTTCTCTTATTGCGACTTGTTTAGAATGTATTGAATCCATTGCATCAAGTCTTATTAGCCCAAATTCATCGACCATTTTTTGATATTCTTTGATTACTCTGCCTTGGAATATCATATAACTTTCATAAGGGTCATTACTTAATTTTAAATCCATACCTGCTTCATAAAATTTTGGAGCACGGTTTGCACAAATTCTTTCCATAGAATGTTTTGGATCAATATCAAAATATATTGCTAAATCAGGTTTTATTGCAAAGCTGTATACATTTCTTACCCAATTAGGATCAACTCCTCTTGCGACATCTCTTGCAAATGCTGTATAAGCATATCTATCTGCAAGTACGATAAATCCAGCTTTCAGTGCAGGGTCAATAACTTGTTTTAATCTGTCTGCAAAGTCCACCGCGTGTAAAAGTGAAAAAGTTCTTGGTGATAACATATTTTTTTTCTTAGCAAGTTTAGTCGTTTGGCTAATCAATTCAGAAGAATTCCACTCAGTAAAAATTACATCTTGTCCGATAGATTTTAACCAATCTCTCAAAAGTGCTAATTGTGTAGATTTGCCAGACCCGTCAATCCCTTCTACACAAATGAGTGTTCCTTTATAATGATGTTTTTCTGTTAATTTAGACAATGTTATACTCCTTTTTCTTCCAAGAGGTGAACATTAATTTTTCCAAATTTTGCAGATAGATTATCTACAATGTGAATAAAATATAATTCAGGTTCTAAATCTTTCTGATCCAAGTCTATGATAGCTCCCCAATCACTTCTTCCATGGTGTGCTGCAATCATTCTTGCAATTTCTTTAAAACCGTTATTCATACAGATTGAAAAACCATATTGAGAATGAGTAAGCCATTCTTTTCTAAAGTTTTCATCATAATCAATAAGTCCGGTTTCTAAGTCGATTGTATATTCAAAGATTTTACCTATATCGTGCAAAATGCAAGCTGCAATAATATTATCACGATTAAATTTGTAATCTGAGATATTCATATTAATTTCAGCAAATTTAATACATTCCAAAATATGTACCATAAGTCCGCCAATGTAGTTATGGTGCATTAGTTTAGCTGCAGGCATAATCTTTATTAAATCTTTGTGTTGAGTAAAATATGTCGCTACAAAATTATTTAATTTTTCATCTTGAATTTTATCAATATAAGAAATTATTTCTGAATATACTTTTTCTCTTTCTTGTTCGTCCAATCCCATTCTTGCTTCTTTTACTAAAGAAAGGGTCGATACTAAGCAATTATTGAATTTTTCATTAAAAGATGCAGATACTATTCTCACAATATTTCCTGTTCTGAAAATTTTGCTGTCGAAACGATTTAGGGTTTCTTCCCATAAAATACAATTCAAAAGAGAATTATCTTCCAAATTTTTTAATTGGAGTTTACCCATTTTTGTTCCAGCTTTTGTGTCACCTACTGAAAATATTACAACTTCATAATCTACATCTGTACTGAACATTTTATTTCCTTATTTTTCTAATATGTTTTTAGTTTTTGTTTCTGTCAATAATTTTGTTGTCATTTCCCCAAATAAATGAAGATCTGATTTCTTCGCCGACTTTTTCTATTAAATGGTCAGCATTTTCTTTTCTTAATTCATTGAATTTTTTGCAACCTGTTTGCATTTCATTTAAGAATTCATCTGCAAAGGCTCCGCTTTGAATATCTTCCAATAAATCTTTCATAGCTTTTCTTGATTCTTCGCCAATAACTTTTGGACCTCTTGTCATATCGCCATATTCTGCGGTATTTGATATTGAATATCTCATATCTGCAAGTCCGCCTTGATTTATTAAGTCTACAAGAAGTTTCATTTCGTGTAAAACTTCAAAGTAAGCCATATATGGAGAATATCCAGCTTCTACAAGAACTTCGAATCCAGTTTTAATTAAAGCAGATACGCCACCGCAAATAACAGCTTGTTCTCCAAATAAATCCGTTTCAGTTTCTTCTTTAAAAGTTGTTTCAATAATTCCGGCTCTGCCTGCACCTATTGCAGAAGCATAAGATAGAGCTATATCTTTTGAATCTCCTGTTGGATCTTGGTATACCGCAATTAAAGAAGGAACACCTCTGTCTATTTGATATTCGCTTCTTACAGTGTGTCCAGGACCTTTTGGAGCTACCATTATTACATTGACACCTTCCGGTGCGACAATTTTTTTATAATGAATATTAAACCCGTGTGAGAACATTAGATATTGTCCTTTTCTCATATATGGTTTAATTTGTTCTTCATAAACTTTTGCTTGAATTTCATCAGGAATAAGAATTTGTACAATATCGGCATATTTTACGGCATCTTCTATTGTCATAGTTCTGAATCCGTAATCACGAGCTTTAATATCAGATTTCCCACCAAGACGAAGTCCTAATACAACATCACAGCCACTATCTTTCAAATTCATAGATTGACCGTAACCTTGAGAGCCAAAACCGATAATTGCAATTTTTTTTGTTTTAATTAAGTCTGTTTTAATATCTTTATCAAGATAAATTTTTAATTTATTCATATCCCGCCTCTTTTCTTTTAATTATTTTAGCACAAATATGAACAAATCAACTTTTAATTTGAAGCGAGTTCATTTTCTCCAAATAAAAATACTTGAATAGCATTTTCTGTTTGTTTTATCGGTTTGTAAAAATCTTTAATCAAAACACATTGAGTTTGAATGCAGTTTAATTTTCTTTCGTGCAGGTATTTTTCTAAAATATCTGCATTTTTGGTATATTGACGATGTTTTAAAAATGCATAGAATTTAGTTTTTCTTCTTGAAATTTCTCCGAGTGCAAAATTTATGATTTCGTCATATGGAACGTCATAACCATCATTTAGTGACATATCAATAATAAAATTGGAATTGTCATTTGTAGTTATTGACAGGTATGCTATAATTCTATGATTTGAAGGTTCTTCAAGTACATACCTGTTTTTGTAGAAATTTGTCATACCTTCAAAAAATGGCTCTTTGTATTCTTCTTTTGTACGTTCTAGAGATGGTTTGTATAAGTTTTTTAATTCATTATTGTATAGTTTCGCTATTGCTCTTGTATCAGAATTTTGGCAGTATCTGAAATTTGCACATTTATTTGTTTGTGGAGTAAAATTTTCAAGTTTCCACAAATTTTCGTAACTGCATTGTCTAAATCCACAACCTTGTAAGAATAAATTTATTAATTCATCGTGTGATTGATCTATGGAAACTAAAAATGATTTTGCACCTTTGGCTCCGTATCTAGCGATTACAAATTCAACTAATTGTTTCCCGACTTCATATAAATTTTGTTTGAAGATTAATCTTGTTATATTAATTTTATAAGGGTTTCCGCTTGTTGGGTCAATTGTAATTAGTCCCATAATTTCTTTATTATCAAGGAATATATAAGATTCAGGCAGAAATTTGTATTTTAGAGGCAGAATTGCGTGGAGCATAATAAAAGCTTCTACATTTAAAGCTTTGGTGTACTTGTTCCCATCATCGCTTCCTAAATAAGAAATCATTTTTTTGATTTTAGGTGCATCAAAACAATTTAATCTTCTTATTACTGCCATATACTTATTATATAATTTATTGTTAATCTTTTCAAGTTTGTGATAAAATTTTTTGTGCGAGGCGGAGTATGAAAATAGCTGTAATTGATAATGAAAAAATTATTGTAAAAAATGTTGAAGATATTAGATTAAATTCCCGTAAAGGTGCAATTGTAAAAGTTTTAGGTTGTGGACTTTGCGGATCAGATATAGTTAAATTTGTTCATAAAATTTCAAAAGATGGAACTGTATTAGGTCATGAGATTGTCGCAGAAATTGTAGATATTGATTCTGATACTGATTTTAAAATTGGAGATGAAATAGTTACATCACATCATATTCCTTGTGGGGAATGTGTGTATTGTAAACACGGGAATGTCTCAATGTGTGAACATTTTAAATCTACTAATATTAGACCTGGAGGATTTTCTGAATATGTTTATTTAAGTGAAGAACATTTAAAAAATGTTGCACATTTGAAACCTGAAAATTTATCAGATATAGAAGCTTCTTTTTACGAACCTTTAGGTTGTATAGTTCGTGCTGTTAAACGTGCAAATTTGTTAAAAGGTGATAAAGCATTGGTTGTCGGATTAGGTTCAATAGGAATTTTGACAGCTCAGGCTTTCAAAGCATATGGTTATGATGTACTTGGCTGTGATCTTTTAAAAGAAAGAATTGATCTTTTAAAATCTTTTGGAATTGAAGCTTGTGATGTGAGAGAACTTGGTGATGATTACAAGGCTGATGGTATATTTATGACATCAGGGGCAGATAAGGCTATTGGTACAGCTTTAAAATATGTACGTAATGGGGGTAAAATTCTTGTATTTTCAAGCACTCCATCAGATTTATCTGCTTATCCAAATAATGAAATTTATTATAGAGAATTGACTGTAATGGGCAGTTATTCTCCGGCTCCAGTAGATTTAAAAGATTCTTTAGCTTTGCTAAAAGAAGGAAAAGTGAAAGTTAAAGGTATTTCTACTGTATACAATTTAGATGACATTCAAAAAGCTTTTGATGATACAATGGCTAATAAAATAATGAAGGCTTACATAAAGGTTACAAATTAAAATATGAAAGGGCAGTTTGCATAGAATGTAGACTGTGTTATAAAATGAAAGCGATACAATATTATGGACCACAAAATATAAAATATGAAGAAGTTATGGTAAAACCTCCTGAAGAAGGTGAGGTTGTTGTCAAAGTTATTTCTGCTTTGACTTGTGGTACTGACGTTAAAACTTTTAGACGTGGTCATCCTGTTTTAATAAAATCAATCCCTTCTGGATTTGGACATGAATTTGCTGGAATTGTAGATAGAGTTGGAAAAGGTGTAACAAATGTTAAAGTTGGTGATAGGGTTGTTGCTGCGAATTCTGCACCTTGCGGAAAATGTTTTTATTGCAGGCATGAAGAGTATAATCTTTGTGAAAATTTAGATTTGTTAAATGGTGCATATGCTGAATATATTACAGTTCCTGCTCGTATTGTTGAAAAAAATATGTTGATATTACCTGATAATTTAAGCTTTGACAAAGCAGCTTTTTGTGAACCATTGGCAAATGTTGTGCACGGAGTAGAAAGAACTGATATTAAACCAGGGCAGACTGTTGGAATTATTGGTATTGGCCCTATTGGATTGATGTTTGCAAGATTGGCAAAGTTAAAAGGAGCAAGAGTAATTGTTGCAGGTAGAAATCCTATAAAATTAAAGGCAGCAGATGAATTTGCACACGCTGATGAGATTGTGGATTTGACGAAGTATCCAAACCCAGAAAAAATATTTAGAGAATACACTGAGGAACATAGAGGATTAGATGTTGCTATTGAATGTGTTGGATTACCTGAAATTTGGGAAAGAATTTTCTCTTGTGTTCGTCCAGGTGGGACTGTACATTTCTTTGGAGGTTGTAAATCCGGTTCTACGGTAACTTTTGATACAACAAAAATGCATTATGGTGACATAAGATTGATGAGTGTTTTTCACCATACTCCAAAATATTTTAGGATGGCTTTAGATTATATTGCGTCAGGAGATGTAGAGGTTGAAAAATTAATTACAGATACTTTACCACTTGAAAAAGTTGAATGGGCTATGCAACAGCATATTGAAGGTAAAGCTATTAAATTTTTAATTAAACCTTGAAATTGAATTCCCTTTAATATTTTGTTATAATATGTATAAATGAATAAAAGAGGAGTTTGCGATATGAAAAAAGGTTTTACGTTAGCAGAAGTACTGGTAACATTAGGAATAATTGGAGTTGTATCAGCAATGACTGTTCCAACATTGATGCAGAATTATCAGCGTAAAAGTTATGTAACCCAATTACATAAAGTTTATAATGAATTCCAACAAGCTCTTGTTCAATATCAAACAGATAAAAATGCTTTAAATTTAACGGAAGCTGGTTTAAATTCTCAAGCAAATTTGAATACATTTGTTAGTACGTATTTTAGAGTTGTTCAAACTTGTTCAAATTCATTAACTCCATGTTTCCCTGATCAAAATTCATATAAAAAAATGAATGGTACTACCTTAAATACAGCATATACTGTTACAAATTCTTATGTATTAGCTAGTGGAGCATCTGTAAGATTTTTATATAGTGCCAGTGGAGATAAAATTGGGAATATAATGGTTGATATAAATGGGAAACAGGGTCCAAATATTTTAGGTAGAGATTTATTTACTATTGCAGTATATAAAAATGGTGCATTAGATGATACTGCTACTACTGCTCCTTTATCAGAAACCGAAAGAAATAATCTATATACAAGTAATTGTACAGGTACTGGTGCTGCCGCTGTTTGGGGATGTTTCGGTAAAATCTTAAATGATAATTGGGAAATGACGTATTAAATATTTAAATATATAAAAATAAAGACCGATTTTTATCGGTCTTTTTAAATATAAACTCTCTAATCTTTTCTAAACAATAAGCACTACTTGACTGCTTTCAGTCCAGTTTGAATACCTGCATCTGAGTTTATCATTTTAGCAGATGCTATCGCCAAATTACGGCGTTTTCTCGCTCCTCTTAATATGAATTCCACACTGTCGCATACATTACACGAAGGTGATACTATCTTTTTAAGCATATATTAAATCTCCATTTTAATTCTGATTACATTTTGTATATCGGTTTGTATTTAAGAAAACTTTAGTAAATTATAAGTCTTATTTACAAAAATTAATAAATTCTCGATATTGAATAAGTAATAGAAATATGTTAAAATAAAATAATAAAGAAAGGAGCGAAGAATGAAAAGATTTGAAAATCGGGGGGGGGGCATAATCTAGGCTCTGCTCCTGCGTTTACACTTGCCGAAGTGTTGATAACTCTAGGTATAATTGGAGTTGTCGCAGCATTAACAATTCCAACTCTTGTTCAAAATTATAAAAAACGAGAGATAGAAACCTCATTAGAAAAAATATATACTACTGTTAATCAAGCAATAAAAAAAGCAGAACTTGATTATGGTGATTATCATACTTGGGAATCAGGACCTAATGGTGAAGGGGGTATTGAAAAATATTTTATTCCTTATTTAAATGTTATTGATGTAGCTCCATCTTATGATGGCAGTGCTTCTTGTACATTGAGACGACTTTATTTAGCAGATGGCTCTTTATTAATTGCTAAAGCTTGTGTCCATTGGGGATTTTGGATGCATTTTTGTTATTACCCAAGAGCTGAAAATTGGACTGGACAGTATCAAAATCAAGGATGTTTAGCAAAAGATAATGGGCGTTCTACTTTTTGGTTTCAATTTAGTACAGCTGATCCTCCTGGTAATAGATTGTATACAAATAGTCCATTTCAACCTTATATAAGTAGTGAATTAAAAAACAAGGAGGTTAACGCAGAATCTTTAACTGATTCTAAATATACTTCTTCTTGTAATAAAGATGCTCAATCGCCTAGACACTGTGCAGCATTAATCATGTATAATAATTGGAAAATTCCTAAAGATTATCCATTTCGATTAAAATAGATAAAAATACATTGATAAATATAAAAATCCAGCATAATGCTGGATTTTTATATTATCTATTTTATATTATTTTTTTAAGAACCCTGCCATAGAAGGTTTGTTGGTTGTATTAATTGATGTGTCAACTGTTGCAATTTTTGTAGCTGTTTGGTTATTTACATTTGCTGGTTGAGGAGTATTTGCTTCAGGTTTTGTTTGTTGTTGTGTATTACCAGCAGCTGCAGCTTTTTCTTCTTTTTCCTTTGCAATAGCTTTTTTAGTCATATTCTCACAGTATCTAGCAAGCCACATCATAAATGCTGGAACAAGAATTAATGTTGATGCAAATCCAAATGCACTATTCATTGTTTTAGCTCTATTAACAAATTTATTGTCTTTTGTAGAGAATACTGTGTAAATTTTTTCAAGAGCTTCAGAGCCTTTAGCTTTTTCAAATGCTTTATGAATATCTTCAATTGTTGCATCTTTTATAGATTGTCCATTGAAATTTTTCATTATTTCTTCAGCATTTTCTTTTACTGTTTTATCAACATTTAGTAATACTTTTTTTACATTTCCACCGTTTTCTTCTAAGAAATTGAAGAATCCGTTAATTCCATTTTGGTATTCTTGAACATTACTATATTTAGATACAATTTGTTCACTGTTTAATACATTAACGCCAGAACCTGCTGTGAAATAGTTTTTCAATTTATTAAAGAAATTTTTGTTATGATTTTCAGGTTTTATATTTAATGCAAAACCAGATGCATTTGCAAATACGTCAGAGAAACCTCTAGATAGTGCTTTTGCTCCAAATAAGATTGCTGTAAAACTTGAAATATCACGAACTAAAATTTCTTTACGTTCTTTGTCACTTTTTGCGTTTATATATCTTGGAGGTAAGCAAAAGCCAAATAACAATGTAAGCATTGCTGGTACTGACATTGATGCTCCGTTGAATTCAAAAATCTTTAATACTTTACTAATGCCGCCGTCTTTCAATGCTGCTTTTCCAGCCATTGAAGTAATTCCGCCAGTGAAAGCTACATTTTTATCTTTTGTTTGATCTTTTGCTTCTGCTTTCTTGTCTTCTTTTACTTTATCTTCTGTTTTTTCAGCACCTTCTTCTACAAGTCCTTTTAATCCCGGGTCATGTTTTAGACCTAAGTTGTATAATTTAGGAATTAAAGTATAGAAACCTACAACTGCTGACCACATTCCTAAATTTGAAAGTACTCTTGTGCCAGCTCTGTGAGTGTTGAATTTCTTAATATATTCATCAATGTTTCCGTTTGCATGTTTTTCTAAATGTTTATTAACTTTTTCTAAAGCATCTCCTGAATAATCTGTTAAACTTTGAACTAATTGTCTGATATTAGTTCCAAGAGGTTTATCTTTACCTGAAACTTTAAGAGATACTGCTAATTCGTTACCTGATGGAGCTGAATATTGTTTTCTTAATTTCATATATTCGTCAACAATTTCAGCTTGAAGTTTATTAGCATTTTTCTTATCTTTATTTGCGCGTTTTTCTTCAGAATCAACAAGTTTTTCCGCAAAGCTTTTAGCTTTTTCTTTTAATTGTTCACCATTAAATGTTTCATCTGTCGAATTTTCAAGTGCATTTTCTAAAATTTGCGCATAATAACCCTTTTTGAATTCTGATGAATTTTTCAATTGATCAGGATGTTTTGCAGCGTAGTCTGCAAAATTTTGTCCTAAAGCTTCAATATGGCTTACGTGTACATTGTTTGCAGTTCCAGATGTTTTCTTTATTATAGCCATTATTCCCATAGGGATTAAGAATGCGCTAGGTCCGCTTAAGATTTCTCTGATTCCTTCTCTTCTTGCAAATTCCCAGTTTAAAGGCCCTATTTTCTTGCCGTTTTCATCTTTTTCTCTATTACGGTTTAAACCTTCATAAATTCTTGGTGCAACCATTCCGATACCGTCTTGAGCGATAAATGAAGCTGCAAAACCACCTTTGTCTATAGCATCCATTAATGTAACAACAGGGTTAAAACTACCTGTGAAAGATGTTTGTTGATGTTTTTGTTGATTTTGTTCTTTAAGATTATTGTGTTTTGCAACATTGATTGTTGAATTGATTGCTTTTACTGCCATATCCCTACTTTAATTTTTCCTAACTACACATGTATTTAAAAACTGATCTTTTACACTTATTGCTTTTTTGCTAGTGAATTTTTACAAAAAATTAACAAAAGGTCATAAATGTATTAAGTGTATTTATTATACTTAATATTAAAAAAAGTTGCAAGTTTTTTACTACAATTATAATAATTATTTTACAAATTTGTAATAAACTCTAATGATAGATAAAAAATCACCCAATTGTCTATTAAAATTGACACTCTTTTTTATCTGGTATAAACTCATCTTATGGAAATAAATGTAATTGGTGCCGGATTGGCTGGTTCTGAAGCTGCTTTACAGCTTTCAAAAAGAGGATTAAAAGTTAATTTATATGAAATGCGACCTAAAAAATCTACAGGTGCGCATAAGACAGATAAATTTGCGGAATTTGTATGTTCAAATAGTTTGGGAGCTTCTGATTGCTCAAATGCATCAGGATTATTGAAAAAAGAAATGGAAATTCTTGGCGGAGAGCTGATAACGATTGCAAGAGAATGTTCAGTCCCAGCAGGTAATGCCTTGGCAATTGACAGAGAACTTTTTTCTGAAACTGTTACTAAAAGAATAGAAGCTGATGAAAATATTAATATAATTAAAGATGAAGTTACAGCAATTCCTGAAGGTTATACAATTATGGCTTCTGGGCCTTTAACTTCTGATAAATTAGCTGATTCAATTAAAGATTTTACACAAAGTGAACATCTTCATTTTTTTGATGCAATCGCTCCAATTGTAGAAAAAGATAGTATAAATTTCGATAAAGCTTTTTGGGCAAGCAGATATGATAAAGGTGAAGCATCATATATTAATTGCCCAATGAATAGGGAAGAATACGAGAAATTTTATAATATATTGATTAGTGCACCGAAAATAGAATTAAAAGAGTTTGAAAAAAATGCAAAATTTTTTGAAAGTTGTTTACCTATAGAGGTTTTGGCTTCCCGTGGTGTTGATACGTTAAGATTTGGACCAATGAAACCTGTAGGACTTATTGATAAACGTACAGGAGAAGAAAATTATGCGGTTGTTCAATTAAGACAGGATAATTCAGCTAAAACATTATTTAATCTTGTGGGATTCCAAACAAATTTGAAATGGGGTGCTCAAAAAGAATTGCTTCAATCTATTCCAGGGTTAGAAAATGTAAATATTGTAAGATATGGTGTTATGCATAGAAATACATTTATTAATTCTCCAAACTTGCTTGATGAAACATATAATTTGAAATCTAATACAAATATATATTTTGCAGGACAAATCACAGGAGTTGAGGGCTATGTAGAATCAATAAGTTCTGGTATGGTGGCTGCATTAAATGCAATTTCAAAATACAATGGCCAAAAACAAAAAATAACTTTTAGTGAAAATACAATTATAGGAGCACTTGCAAAATATATTTCAACTGAAAATGATAAATTCCAACCAATGAATGCTAACTTTGGAATTGTACCAGAATTAAATGAAAAAATAAGAGATAAAAAATTAAAATATGGTAAGTTAGCAGATAGGGGAATAGCGGATTTGAAAAAATTATAAACAGACTTTTTTCGATATGAAATAACAAAAAAAGAAAAAAATTTACAAAAATACTTGTAGAAAAAAAACAGTTATGCTAGAATATAAAATGTAGTACAATAGATAAAAATGAAAGGAGTTTATTAAGTAATCAGATTACTTGATAATGTTAGAAAATGAACGGTTTAGAAGAAATACAAAAAATCATAAATAATTTTATTTATGAATCAAAACAAGCAAAACAGAAAATTTCACAAATAGAAAATGAAAGAAATATATTAGCTCAAAATAGAAATCAAAAAAAGGATGCCAATAGTAATGAATATGAGGCAGAGATTAACATGCTTGGAAAACAAATTGCAGAATTGGGAAATCAAAGTCAAGAATTACAAAATAAACTCGATGCAAAATATATTGAAGTGAAAAAAGTTGTAAATTTAATGGTTGATAACCAAGTCGCAGAAAATATAAGAAAAATAAATAAATTAGATGAAGAAATTCAAGAATTAAAAGATAATATTTCTGAACAAGAGAAAATAAGAGCAAAATACGAAGCACAAAAGCAAGATTTTTATGAGAGATTTGGAAGAATTCCTGAACTTTCAGAAAAGGCTGTAGAAGAAGAAAAAATCCAAGAACAAAAATGTGAACAAGCTAAAGGTGAAATAGAATGTGTACAAGAAATAATAGAAGGAATAAAAAAAGAAATTTCTAGCTTCATAAATGTAAAAGAAGATTTCAGAAACAAAAATTGGTCAAACTATATTAATGAAGAAGTAGAAGTTTTACCATTTAGTGTAGAAGAAGCTGAAGTTGAAGAATTTGAACCAATAGAAGAATTAATGGTAGAAAAAGTTGAACCATTAGAAGAATTGGAAATAGAACCATTTATAGAAAATGCAACTAAAGAAAATAAAATAAGAGAGTTTAAGATATTTGGAACACAAGCTGAAGAAAAAGATTTACAAAGAGCATGGAACTTTGAATCATATAGTGAAGAAATTCCTGAAACAGAAGATATATTTAACCTTTCAGAAATCAAACAACCAGCAAGTGTTATAAAAGAAGCAAAAGTTCAACCACAAGTTGAATATGATATAGAAAAAATTGCACAAGCAATAGTAGATGAGATTGTTTCAAAACAAGCTCAAACAGTTCAAAATATTGCTGAACAATCAAAGGAAGAAGAAATAATTACATTTGAAGAGCCAAGTAAAGT
>ENA-OOXT01001803-OOXT01001803.1-human-gut-metagenome-genome-assembly--contig:-NODE-1803-length-13049-cov-2.779821_pt1 | contig 13049 bp, 10 predicted proteins | sample MGYA00241590_ERZ501349 | MGnify/ENA primary metagenome ERZ501349 (study PRJEB25962, sample SAMEA2042838) | human gut metagenome | biome: human gut; feature: human-associated habitat; material: faeces...
GGATGTTTTTCTGCTCTTTACTTTTTAGAATATTATCTCGAACTCGCGTTATATGCGTCACTAGTCCCTGCGGGTTGACGTAAGTAAAGGATTCAAGTTCTTCGTACTTAAGGTTTTTCTTCATTTTGGTCATGTAGCACACACCTTCTTCGGTAAGACGTTGGAATTGTGCGATGTCGACGTAACCACGATCCATTGCCAAAGTGGAGTCTTTTGGCAAATGTACCTCCTTCAGCAGGTAATGATCGTGTTTTGCGGCGGATGTGAGCTGCACCACCATTGGCACGCCGACATGATACTTCATTACCGTATGCACTTTCATGCCGCCTTTCTTCTTGCCTGATTTCGGGTGCCGCCCGACACCTTTGAGTATGTTGACGAAGAGCGTTATTGTGGTGGAATCCATCATGTAAAGCTTTAGGCTCGTGCGTCTGCCCCTTATAACTCTTGGCAGGGCGGCTGTCCGCTAAAAACTTGGCATACTTCTCCAGCAGATATGCATAGACACTTGCAAAGAACTCCTGAGGACGACATATATTGGCCTCTGCAAGCGTACTACGGCGTACCAGGTAGTTCATTCCGAGGTGTCCGAGTTTGTGGGCCTCCGCCTTCATGCCTATCTCAAGTTCGCGCAGAGAATCAAAGTGTTTGAGTATACCGAACAGCATTACGACGAGATGTTGGAAGCCGTCAAAACGCTTCACATAAGCCTCACTTCCTTTCGTTTCGCGGCTTATTTGAAGAATTTTCTCCTTGTCGAGTAACTTTAACACTTGACTATAGACCGGCTGTCCGGTAAAATGGCTATCTTTGCTCATGGTTATATATTTTTTTAGCAAAACAAAGATAACCAAAAGGGCTGAATACTTCGTGAGAAGTGACAGCCCTAATTTATTTTGCTTAAAAAAGTTTTACCGGACAGCAATAATTCACATTATGATATACAATTTCAGCAACCGTTTGTCATGTATTTGCATAATGGAAACAATTTTTAATCATCGCATAGAATTCATGTGTTGTTGGGGAGTTCTTGTCATAGTCTACGCTACACTCTGCATATATATCCGTAATTTTCTGCCAAACCCTACGTTCACTTGCACGGATGGAACGGATTCTTTCAAGCAACTCTTGAAAGTGATCCTGCCCAAATACAGTCTCTCCCTGCTTCAGCCGGTCATCATCAAGAACAAATCTCTTTTTAATGTATTCATTCAGGATTTTCGTAGTCCATTGACGGAAACGAGTAGCTTTTAGCGAATTTACACGATAACCAACCGAGATTACAGCATCAAGATTGTAAAATTGCGTATTGTATATTTTGCCATCTTCAGCAGTATGTGCAAATTTTGCACATACTGAATCCTGCTGCAACTCAAATGATTCAAAAATATTTTTCAGATACTTTGACATGATAGTTCTATCTACACCAAAAAGCTGAGCCATTGCTTTTTGAGTACACCAAAGAGTTTCATCCCTGATGATTACTTGTACCTTACCTTCCTCTTCTAGAAAATTGTATAGAATAAATCGAATATCTTGTAACATAATTAGAAACAGCTATATACTTTACAACTTTAATCTTATAAAATTCAACATATCAGACTGTTATAGTTTTATTTATTTCAGATTTATCAAATGCTGTAAATTTCAGTAAAAGCCCCTCTTTGTGCAATGTTCCAACTATACAGCTCATAGAAAAGCGACTTATCGTTGCTGATAATGTCTTTATTATTGTAAATGCTTTTTTTGATGATTCTGTAGTGACTATAATAACACCACCACGCATTGTTTTCATAGTAGTAAGTAACATCTTATTTTGGTTTCGAGCATTCACTATAAAGAATCCATTTTCATTCTCCTCAATGAAATATTTCCCAGAACTAAAACTCTTGCTTCTAATTGCAAAATGATGAGTTTTGTTATTTTCTTGAGTGGGAATATCTTTAATTTGGATGATTGGTGTATCTGATGAAGAATCTTTTACGTCAATTTCTACTGTTTGAGGCATTTCAAAATCTTGTATAAGAACCATTTCATCATCACCTTCACTCAAGTCGGTTTCAACATATTCTCTTATATTACCATTATTGCGAGAATATCTCTTAGAGGATGAGTATTCTCTACTCTCTCCATAGAAATATGATTTCCAATCACGCACCTCGTCAGGCAATCCGAACCTAGAGTACATGCCAACATTGTCAAGTATTATACAACGTTTATCGCCATTTTTTCTCAAACCTCTTCCAACTTGTTGTATATATTTAACTAATGATTTTGTAGGTCTTGCTAGTTGGATAAACTCTATGTCTGGGCAGTCAAAACCTTCGGAGAAAATATCAACATTCACAATGATATCGATCTCACCATTTTTGAAAGCATTTATAACAGTCTCTCTAACTTTTGCCGGAGTCTTACTGTCAATATTCTCAATCGATACACCATGACTTTGGTATTGAGAACATATGTGTTCACTATGTTCTCTAGAGATGCTATAGATAATTCCTTTCTTGCCCAAAGCATTCTTTGCATAGCTATCATAAAGTTGTGCTCTAATTTTTAAAGTATCACATACTTCAGCCAACACACTATTCTTGTAGTCACCTTCTATGTCAAATTCTCTAATAGAATCAATAGACTTGAGCAATTCAGAGCTTATAGGAATAGAATAATATTGATATGTTGCCAACCATCCTTTTTGTATAAACTCCTTAATTGACATTGATGGAATATATGCATCAAATATTTGCGCAAAGCCACTATTATTCATCCTCCACGGAGTTGCCGTTACTCCTAATTTTTTAGCATCTGGACAAAATTCCCATAATTTCTGATATGAACTCGCGACTGCATGATGGGCTTCGTCAATGATTATAAAATCGAATTTAAGATCTTCAATCAAGCATTGATTGGCAGGATGCGTGATAGTTTGAATTGAGGCCACTTGTATCGCCTGTGTCAAATCACGTTTATCCTTCATGGTACCAGCTAACACACCATGCTTAATACGATATTTATCAAGACTACGAGAACTCTGCTCTATCAACTCACTACGATGAGCGATTATCAAAATACGAAAATTAATATTATGTCTTAATCCCCAAATATTTATATCTCGAATGATTGATGTGAATAATCGAGTCTTACCCGTACCCGTGGGCATTTGGTATAGGATATTGTCAAAAAGATTCCACTTGTCAAATATCTCTTCTTTGGCAAGTTGCTGATAATCACGCAAAGTGATGTCATTTTGACAAAACTCATTATAATCAATCATTCGAACTCCTCAGTTGGTACTAAACTTTGCAATATAGACTTCATTTCATTTACTTCAGCTTGAGACAAAGCTCGCCCTTTGGTAGTTGTCCAAGCCTTACTATATGAAATAAGGTCTTTTATCCATTTAAGTTTGTCCGTCTTTGTCTTAAATGAATCAGATACTGGTATTGCAAATTCTTTCTCGAATGTAACAAACGACTCATCATCTTTCTTTACACTCCAATTACTTTCAATAATTTCTTTATAGTCCTGCAAATTCATGAGATCTGTCCAATCTTGGTTGTCAATATCTTCATTGTCATCCATACGCTGGAAGCATCTACCTTTTACCTTCATTACTTTATTCTCCCAAGTCTCACCATAGAGTTCCTCTAACTTATTTAAGATGCGAACTTTTATATGCTTCTCAATTTGTCTTCCACACTCCTTTCCATCTTCCTGTAGTCCTTTATCTTGTTTCTCCAGCCAAGCTTCCAAACCATGAGGATTATATTCGGGAATTTGTTTATGAATAGCATTTTGATACATTCCCAACCACAGAGTATCCGCCCCCTGCCCCTTAATTAATCGAATTTGAGTCTGATCATCTATAGGCATATTACATAAATAATTGATCAACACATCAAAATACGGAGCCATTGAGTCAACCTGTTCTTTTGTACTTGATTTTTGTGACAACCTGTTACACTGAATCAAGTGCTCATTCAACGATGCAATTAATGATACAAAAGCATATGTACCACGATTGCTTTCAATGAATGTTTCATATTCTTCTTTATGCTCATCAATCATTTTGTAATAAACATGAGCATAACAATCTTTTATCAAATTGGATATTCGTTTTTGAGCATCCAACATCGCTTTATTGTGTTCTACGCAATTAGTGTTATATAGACACACATCCGTATGATCTATAAATTCTTTTTTGTAGCTTTAGGTAATAACGAAGATTTGGATAATGCTGTATCAAATGGTTTTAATTGGAGTTTTGCCGTGTCTTCACCTATCGCTATTTTACGCGCTAAAACACTACTATTGTCTCTACCAAGTCGTTTTATGATAGATGAACGCAACGCTTTTAAACGAGAATCCAAATGTGGTGACTCCCAATTCAAATCCTCATTTAAGTCTAATCGTAAACTTGGACTGACGGCTTTTTGATGTTCGTTTATGTCCATAAAAATTCGAAGCTGCTCATCTGATGGTAAACCATCGAAAGCAACAACAGGGATTGTATTAGTGTCTTTATATTTAGAACCGGCATAACCATATACACGATGCTGTCCATCAATTATATATGCAATACAATAAGCATTAGGAATCGTGAGATATCCCAATTTTGTTCTCGTGTCATCAGAGCCCCCTGAAGCTAAATCAAATTGAATCCTATTTTTTCTTTCAGAGTTGTCAAAATTTATAATAACAGAGTTGGGGAAGTAACCATTCTTCTTGTCAATAAACTCTCTTATACCGTTTAATCGGGAAGGAACAAGTAACCTCTGATATGTTGGCATCGTAATCTGCGTATTAACTCTTGTTCGATGCAACACAAAGCCTATCTTAAGGAGTGTCGCAGGCTCAATAGATAGCATATAATAAGTATGACCTCCCATTGTTCCTTTTAATGCCGGGATACGGATTTTATCACTATTGATGCGCTCGTGTCGAAACATCAAGCCATAGAACTGATAAATAACCGTTGACCTATATGATTTTATAAGACTATTTACATAGTCATATGTATTATCAGTAAATTGGAATATCTTGTTTTCTGCCAATCGTTTCTCATCTTCGCAACCCTCTGCAAACGTGTAATTACGTGTGGCAAAAACAAATTTCACTTTTTTCCCCTCTCCATATATTTGACGCAAAGCTTTCATTACACCATCCTTATATAAACGCATATCGTCTATATCTTTTTTGAATGATGCTTGTTTAATATTTTCCGTAGCCTTGCATTCTACAACAAATATAGCTTCTTCCCCAATAGCTACTACATCAAGTTGGTGCTTATCCTCAGGATTGTCACCCCATTGTACCACTAACTTTTCATCGTAATTAAGGTGTCTAAAACCAAGATTGTAAAACATGCACCAAATATCATCCTCAAACTTTACACCAACAGGTTTGAGTTTTTGGATCTTTGCTTTATATTTTGAGCGAGAAACTTCTTCCCAGCCTTCATTAAGATAGTCATCCAATTCATTGAGCGAAATACTCAATGTAAAGTACGGAGTCTTCTTTGCTTTAAATTTCTTGGTTAGCACAGAGTCATCGTGGGTCATATGCTCCTTAATCGCTTGAATCTGTGAAATTGTCAGAGGGGCCATATATAGTTCATTTTTTTGTTAGCACTATGTTGAATTAGTAATTCATAATAAGAAGCTCTGTTTCTTTCTCACGTTTACCTGCATGAGCATTTATGAATCGATGCGCCAAAATTTGATTGATATTATATCCGTCATATAATTTAGCAAAATAAGAATTTTCATTAATGTCTGCAGAGTTAGAGTTACTTTGCATAATCTTACACCCTTTTTGTGTTAGCACATCACAATATGCTTTAAGTTTCTCTTGCTCTGTGTCATCAAATATACTATGTGTATACTCGATAAAACATGCAGAACCGGAGAGAGGACGATATGGTGGATCTATATAAATAAAGTTATATCTCTCACCTAAATACTTAGTAATGTTTTTATACCCTCCCACAGATATCTCTACCTTTTGCAACACACTGTGGTCAGCCATAATTAACTCTTCATCACAGATATTGGGATGCTCATATTTGCCAAATGGTACATTAAATTTACCCTTAGTATTTACCCTATACAAGCCATTAAAGCAAGTCTTATTAAGGAAAATAAAACAAGCTGCTCGTTCCCCTTTTGCGAATTCATTATTGTTGTATTTTTCCCGTATCTTATAGTAGTACCTCGTCTTTTCTTCTATGTTAGCTAATTGGTAATACACTTCTTTTATCTCTCGTAATAATGCTATTAATTTTAGTGGGTCATTTTTAATTAATAGATAACAACTTATCAAGTCCTCGTTAACATCATTGATTATGGCTCGTTTTATATTAGTGTAATGAGTCAACATATAAAAGAGCATAGCACCACCACCAACAAAAGGTTCAATATAAGTAACATTTTGTTGTTCTTCAATATCATTGGGAAGATAATTAACCAACTGTTTGATTAAGGCACCTTTTCCACCAGCCCACTTTACAAAAGGTTTTGCTATTATCTTGTTATTTTGTTGTTCCATTTACTTAATCATTACTTTAACAACTTACCTTGTCATTAGTGGTTTGCTACATAATCATGTAATTGCGACTCGTCAATTATTCTCAACATAAATCAACTCTCTCATAGCAACATTAAGAATGTCTTGCAATCTGAAACAGAGTTTCAAGGTCTGGCTGGGAATTATTTGTACACCAACGAGACACCGAACAGGTATTCTTGCCAATCTGTTCAGACAACCATTTGGCGGTTTTATTCTTCTCCACCAATACTACTTTAATTCTATTTAGTTGCTTCATAACAAAAACGACTTATAGTTCAATGCAAAAGTACAACATTTAATTGGAACATCCGAAGGTTTTGACTCTATTAGAGGTAATAATCCCGTATTTATGATTACGTTTGCAAAACGTAATCAACAAAGAACTTGTTAAGCACTATTTTAAAAAAACAAAGATAACCAAAAGGGCTGATACTTCGTGAGAAGTGACAGCCCTAATTTATTTTGCTTAAAAAAGTTTTACCGGACAGCAATAAAAAAGAGTATTTGCTCATACCCTCCGTGATTCGGAAATATCCACCATTGAGCGCAAAATGTCGCACGCTGAGTCAGAGTGCAAGATTAAACTGGATAGAAAAATTGCATAACAAAGAAGCTACCTTCTATTTTGACTAGAGTAATGAGCCTCTAAGCTATGTAGTTGCTGAACAAACAATTTCGTTTGTTTTGTATTCTCAACCTTATGGTATAAACATATCATTATATATTCTTCCAATAAATTTTTATTGTGAATATAATGATGGGCACAATCAATTACTGGTATATTAGGGTCTAGCTTTACATTTTCCACAACATCTATACGAATAGGAAAATATCCATATACATTGAATTTATCCGATGTCCTAGTCCAACACCACTTATATAAACAAGACCCACCAAATGAATCAGATGTATAGTTCCTTATATAGTATAAGATTCTTAAACGTTTCCATAGGTATGAAAATAGTATAACGAGACCTATTGCCAAAACAATTATCCACAATGGTATAGGGTATGTAATATATGATGATGGAATACTAAATAGAATTTCCAATAATCCTATCAATGATAAAATACCACCAACTATTGGCTTTGAGAAGAATAACAACAATTTCTTCATTGTGTAGAATTTATCTTTAAGACTGTACTTATATAAGTACAAAGGTACTTAAATTCCTTGTAATCACGACCAATCACCATCAAAAGGTATCACATCGCTGTCAACAACATCAAAGCTGTAACTTTCATCGCCTGTATTCTTTGTGGTATCGCGATATATCTTGCAGAACACCTGCCAGAAGTCAAGGAAAGTCTCGTCTGAGTATTTTGCAACTATAACGTAAACATTCTTAAGCGACAAAAGTGCCGAGGCATACTGCCCTACAACAAAGCGCAGCATCTTAGCCTCATTTTCGCCAAGCAAGACCGACCAAGTTAAAGCACTTAACCTGTAACTCACGGAGGAACAATGCAATGCAGGTAAAACTATTGTTCACAATCCTTATCCTATGACTTTTAGCGCACGCGGAGGCTAATGCGAACGAACATGGGACGGTGTTCATTCGTATCTGCTACCAGCTACGACCGTATCAACTCCCAGAAACGAGCGAATCTGGGAGCTGACGCGCTCGTAGCTGGCCCCAAACACGGTCGTCTCTGCTACCGCGGGCGCTAATAATTACTATGACGGATTTCCCTCTCCAGCTTTTTATTTCCACAAGTAACTTGACAAGCTTCAAGGCGGTTTTCTTTCTGTGTTTGTCACTTGGTGCGGAAAGGTCTTTGCAATGCCTCTCTGATTCCTTCTATGCTGTCGTTGAATTGGATCCCATGCGCTTCGATGGAGGCACAGTTCATCGTTAGGTTCCTTTCTTGGTCGCTGAATCTGTCGGCATCAGGCAATATCCATTCCGATGGTTCTCGGAGCTTCATAAGGGTGGCGGCAGCGAGAAAGAGTTCGTAGCTGTTGACATTGTTGCCGCTGCCAAAATTATAGATGCCTCCTGGCAAGGAAAGGGCTTTGTCGATATTTCTGACCACCTCCCATACGTTGGTCACGCCACGAAATTCATGAATGGCCGCCTGGAGCGTTTTTCCCTCACGGGATGCCTTCTGCAAGTTTGCAAGGAGGTTACTATTCTGCTTCAGACAGGAATCTGGCAAATCGTACATCCAGGTCAACCGTAGCCCGACAGAGTCGGGGAGATTACGTAACGTGCGCTGTTCCGCCTCCAGTTTGTGCCGGCCATAGACATTGACAGGTTGGCAAACGTCTTCCTCTTTGAGCGGCCCTGAGGTCGGTGTGCCGTTATACACCTGGTCGCTCGACATAAAGACGAGTTTGACACCTGTTAGTTTGCAGGCCTTCGCCAATCTCACCGTGTCTTGCACGTTCACTTTGTGTGAGTCTTCGGGATGTTGTTCGCAATACCAGGTGTTGCTGAGCGCTGCACAATGAATAACTGCCTCCGGACGGTGTTCTTCCATGTATGTCTTGACGGCCTCTTCATGAGAGATGTTGAGTTCGCTGTGGGAAGGAAGTAACAGGTCGTATTTTTCTTTATAGTAGTGGGCCAGCCGGCTTCCCAGGAATCCGCTGCTGCCAGTGATGAGTAATTTTGTTTTCATCAAAGATATTCAAAAAAAACATTTGGGAATTTCAAATGTCCCTGTCGGACGATTTGAAATTCCCAAACATGATATTAAATAAGTGGTCAAAACAGTGTCTTACTTAAGACCCAATTTCTTTGCAATCTTAGCAGGGATGGCATGCTTGTTGATAAGGATATTCATGGTCTTGTAAGCAACGTATGGCTTAGACACATACCACAAGCCCTTGTATGGGCCGTATACACCCCATGAGTTCTTCATCATGAAATATTCCTTGCCATTCTGGTCTTTTGCCAAACCATAGATGATCATACCGTGGTCGTCAGTGGTTTCCCAATTGTCGTAGCCCAACTGGCGCATTTCCTGAGTGATAACCTTTTCGCCTTTGGCATCTGCAGGAGTAACACCCTTGCCGTTTGTTCCAGTCCAGCGGGCAGCGTCAGAGCCTGTCTTGTCGGCAGCAGCCTTCGTATCGGGAACGGTTGCGATGCCTTGGCGGCTGAATCCCTTTTCGCTGACGTCAGCACCCCATGCAAATGAGTAACCATTGCGAACAGCCTGATCCATCACTTCCATGAATTCGTCGAGCGGGAGGTTGTAGCTTTCAGCCCAACGCCAGTTGTCTTGAACTTCGATGATGAATTTGCTGTAGAACGGATAGTGGGTGAAGCTCGTGAGAGAAACGTAGTCGTCTGGATTCAATCCGAGGCTCTTGGCATAGCTCTGCGGCGTATATTCCTTGCCTTTGTAGGTGAACTTTTCAGGCAATTTGCCAAAGTAGTTTTCATACATGCAGTTCAAGTCTTTCTTCCACACAGGATTGATTTTCTTTGCATTGCTCTTGGCAATTGCTTCAACGTAGGCAGTTGTTACGTTGCTGAGCTGGTTGAAGTTGAACAAAGAGTCTCCATAAGGCGTGCCAGGTGCGGGCATGGCATCCTGCGGAACGATACCGTAGTTTTTCAAGCAATAGATGGCATCATAGAAAGATCCACCCTGTGAGAAACTTACGTCGCCGTGCGTACGGATTGCCTTGTCAGCGCGATCCATGTAGGTGTGGTAAACGAGGAATGATTCGCAGAGGTCGTGTTCTCCCTTGCCCATGCGGAGAAGTTCAGATTCAAGGAAGCCGAGTGAAGAATATGCCCAGCAAGTTCCGCTCTGGTTCTGGTCCTTTACGGGAGTGATGGGGTTTTCCTTGACAACGGTAAACACTGTGGAGTCTTTCTTTTCAGCTTGTGCAAAAGAAACTCCTGGCAATAGGCATAATGCCGCTGCAATAATGAGTTTTTTGTTCATTGGTTTTATTATTTGTAAAATGTAATTGTTCTATTAGTATATTGTAACGCAGGAGCATCCCGGAATGCAGAAATCAGTTGCGGTGCATCGCCAGAAATTCCTCAACGTCCTGCGTTTTGTATGGGATTCTCTTTTCGCCGAGGAAGCGACATCCGTCGGACGTAATGAGCACGTCGTCTTCAATTCTGATGCCTCCAAAATCCTTGAATTTTTCGATTTCATCGAAATTGAGAAATTCCGCGTTTGTTCCTTCTTTGCGCCAGAGGTCGATGAGGTCTGGGATGAAATAGATGCCAGGTTCGTCGGTCACGACAAAGCCCTCTTCAAGGCGACGGGCAAAACGCAACGAGGCGGTGCCAAACTGGCTGGAAGGACGGATTTCATCGTCATAGCCAACGTAAGTCTGTCCGAGCCCTTCCATATCATGCACGTCCATTCCCATCATGTGTCCGAGCCCGTGAGGGAGGAAGAGGGCATGGGCTCCTGCCTTGACAGCCTCTTCGGTGTCGCCCTTCATCAGGCCCAATTCTTTCAAGCGGTTGGTGATGAGCCGACAGACATCCATGTGGACATCCCACCAGCGCACTCCCGGACGGGCATGAGTCAGTGCTAAGTCGTGAGCGTCAACAACAATGTCATAGATATCCTTTTGGCGCTGCGTATAATGGCCGCTGACAGGTGTGGTTCTCGTGTGGTCAGAGCAATAGTGTTCAAGAGTTTCCGCTCCCGCATCGCAAAGCATCAGTCGCCCGTTCTCCAAAGCCGCTGTCGAGGGATAGCCGTGCAGGATTTCTCCATGCTGCGAAACGATGCTTTGGAAAGAGACGATGCTGCCATATTGTGCTGCAATGCCATCAAGGGCGCCGCCGATGTAATGCTCTGTGATGCCAGCGCGGCAGAGTTTCATGGCCGTGGTGTGCATCTTATAGCCGATGGCGGCAGCACGTTCCAGTTCGGCAATCTCCTCCTGGCTCTTCTTTGATCGCAGGGCAACTACAGCCTTGATGAGCGCCAGCGACGCAGCTTCGCGCTGCTTGGATGGGTGGATGCCGAGAAGATCCATGATTTGAATCTGATTGTCGTGGCGATAAGGCGGCAGGAAATGCACCTGTCGTCCTTGGCCAACGGCCTTGCCAATCATGTCGGCAAGGCCGCTCATTGGCAAAACATGGGCTACGCCACATTCTTCGGCCATACCTTTGACGGTTGTTACGGAGCCATACCAAACGATGTCGTCAATATCAATTTCGTCACCGACCAGGTATTCTTCACCAGAATCGGCATCAATGATACCGGCCAATCCGTTGCGGTGTTGTCCGTAGAAATACAAAAAAGAGCTATCCTGGCGGAATTTATATGTGTTTGAGGGGTAGTTCATCGGACTATCGTTGTTGCCGAAAAGCACGATGACTCCATGCTGCACCATCTGCCGAAGCTGAGCTCGGCGTTCTACGTATGTTTCTTTGGAAAATAGCATGTTTACACTATGAATTTATAGTTAGTAGATAAAACTTGCTCTGACCGTTCTCTAAATAATGTCGGAGCAGGTTCTTTTTCATACGCAAAAATACGCTTTTTCTTTGGGAATGTTCTAACTTTGCAATGCTTTTTTACGTAAAACCCCGATTTAAATGTGTTCTCAGCTTAAACATGAGGGGGAGAAGGGCGAAAAGCAGTGGAAGATACAGCTTTTTGAACATTTATAAAAATGGCGGTTTGAGGCTATAAACAGGAAGTCAGAATAAATAAAAAAAGATAGACAGATGACACTTGATTCTCGTATAGGACTGGTTTTGGAAGGCGGCGGAATGAGAGGCGTTTTCACGAGTGGCGTGCTTGATTTCATGCTCGACCATGACATCAATTTTTCGTATTGTGTCGGCGTTTCGGCAGGCGCTTGCAACGGGCTATCTTACCTAAGTAGGCAGCGCGGCCGTGCGAAACAAACAAACATCGACTTGCTGGACAAATATCAGTATATCGGCCTCAAGCATTTATGGACGCAGCACAGCATTTTGGACCAGGATGTCATTTACAACAAGATTCCCAATGAATATCTGCCCTTTGACTATGCAACTTGTTTTGCCAACCCAACAGAATTTGAGATGGTGACAACGAGCTGCCGCACGGGCATGCCTTGCTATCTATCGGAACACAGCGACAAAGACAGGCTCACGCTCATTGCAAAAGCCTCCAGCAGTCTTCCCTTTGTATGCCCCATTGTTGATGTCGACGGAGAGCCCATGCTGGATGGCGGCATCGTTGACTCGATTCCTGTGGAACGAGCCATGGAAACGGGACACACCTTCAATGTAGTGGTGCTGACACGTCAGCGTGGATTCCGTTCAACAGACCGCGACATCAAAATGCCACGATTCATCTACAGAAATTACCCGAGACTCCGAATGGTACTCAGCCACCGCCATGCATATTACAACCGCCAGCTGGAACTCGTTGAAAAACTGGAAGACGAAGGGAAAATCCTGGCCATTCGTCCTGAGGTTAATCTTGACATCAGCCGACTTGAGAACAACACGAAAAGACTTACAGCCCTATATGAAGAAGGCTATTCTCAG